>Ga0209751_10000165_pt1 | contig 68307 bp, 89 predicted proteins | sample RifCSP13_1_FD_184019 | JGI IMG/M metagenome (GOLD analysis project Ga0209751, IMG submission 184019) | Soil microbial communities from Rifle, Colorado - Rifle CSP2_sed 13_1 (SPAdes) (version 2) | ecosystem: Environmental > Terrestrial > Deep subsurface > Rock core/Sediment | place: Rifle...
TTTTTTAATGTCTTTTGGCGTCGATACTCTCGGAGGGCTAGCTGAGAAGCTGAAGCGGCTGGTCGACGACACACAGAATTTGTACGAGTCGTTTCTCGACGCAAACCAGCTCTACAAGCAGGGCAAGATGGGCGAGAAGGAGTTCTTTGCAAAGATAGGCGAGTACCTTGTGGCCACGTCTGCGCTGAATTTTCTTGCAGTCCGCGTGATAATAGAAATGAAGGCTGCGATGGAAAAAGGGACCTCCATCAAGAGCCCGACCGGCGGAAGCTCGTACCCATCAGCACCACAGGCAGGATTCGGCGTGGGTGGCTTTGTTGGCGCCGGCGGCACCGTCGGGCAGGCGGCAGGCGAATACACACTCCCTTCGCCGCAGGAGCCGACGTTCAAACTGGTTGACATTGAGCTTCCAAAGCCTCGCGCAAATACGAAGAGCTGTATAGTCTGCGGCGCCTCCATACCGGCGCAGGCCAAATTCTGCAGCAAATGCGGCAGGTCGCAATAATTAATAGCCACTTTCAGTCATTCTTTCCCGATGGCAAAGGTGTTCAACGGCAGGGCCGCCACGGAGGAATACATGTCGACCCACACGCTTACGTTTTCCACCCCCGAGATGACTCTGAGAAAGTATGCACTGTGGTTAGGTGAGCCTGTGAACCTGCCCGGCGGCGAGCGCGGGCCGCGGCTCTTGCTATACCTAGAAGAAAAGGGGAGCAGAAAAGAGTCGGAGCTTGCGCCGGACACCGACGACTCGTTCAAACCAACCGGAGCTGTAACCGAAATGTATGGCGGGGCCGGGTCAGCGTCAACCGAAGCGACGACTCCGCTGCAGATGACGCCGCTTGACAGGGAGACGGAAATATTCTGCATCAGCTGCGGGAACAAGCTGAAGGCAAACGCGAAATTCTGCACAAAGTGCGGCAGGGCGCAGGGCTAGCTCTTTTTTTGTTTTTCCTTCATTTTCAGGTAGCATTCGTTGCACATGGTTTTTGAGAACAAAAAGTTTAGCGAGTAGAACCTGACCCTGCCGCATGACTCGCAGCTGCGCATGCTATTGCTCGGAAGCCCAAGAATAAATAGTGTATCGCAAGGTATGACTTTGTTGAAGCTGGTAATCGCGGGCAACCCCGGCGTAGGCAAGCACACAAGCGCCAAGATAATCGCGGAAAGGACGGGCGCGGAGATAATCGACATCAACAGGGTCGCCATAGACAACAACGCCATCGCAAAAAAGACCAAGCGCGGCCTTGAAGTTGATGTCAAAAAGCTGGGCAGGCTCCTTGCCAAGTTGCTCAAGGCAAGAAAGGACCTGATAGTAGTGGGCCACCTTGCGCCCTATGTGATAAAGCCGGCCGGCGTCAGCATGGTGGCTGTATTGCGGAGATCACCCTACGAGCTCGAAAAGACGCTTGAGAAGCGGGGATACAGCGCGGAAAAAATAAGGGAAAACCTTGCGAGCGAGATTCTTGGTGTGTCGCTTTACGATTCATTGAAAGCGTTTGGCGGGCGCAAGGTCGCCGAATTTGATACTACGAGCAAAACCCCAGAGCAGAGCGCCGGCGAAATAAGGGCAGCCCTGCGCAAAAAGCCAAAGCCAGCAGGAATAGATTGGCTCGCGCTGGTGTCGGAGCGCGGCGACATGCAGAGATTCTTTGAATACTAACGTTTACATTTTTGCGTCCCGATCAGGATGACTGATGGGCAGCGCGCATGAGCGACGCGGCAATCAAGGCAAAGACAGGCAGGGACTGGCAGCAGTGGTTCGCAATCCTCGACAAGGCGGGCGGGACGAAAATGACCCACAAAGACATGGCCGGGTACCTGTATGAAAAACGCGGTATTCCCGGCTGGTGGTGCCAGATGATAGCAGTCACGTACGAGCAGGCACGCGGCCTGCGGGACAAGCACCAAAAGGCTGACGGCTACGCGGTGAACGCGAGCAGGACGTTTGAAGTCCCGGTCAGCGTTTTATACAAAAATTGGAATGACGGAAAATTGCGCAAGCAATGGCTCAAGGACAAGATTGTCATCAGAAAAGCTACCGCATACAAGTCGATGCGGATCACGTGGAGCGACGACACGCATGTTGACGTATATTTCTATACCAAAGGTGCAACAAAGAGCCAGGTGGCAGTGCAGCACGGCAAGCTCGCCAGCTCGGCTCAGGTCGAGCGCATGAGGTCGCGCTGGAAAGCCGCATTGACGCGCCTAACAGGCGTGCTGTGACGTAAAAATTCGTATATATATCACTCTAAAGATACCAATCAGGATGGCTGCAGTTGTTACCCGCAAATTTGGAGAGGAGGCGCTCCACTTCCTTGGAAAAAAGGTCTCTGTAGAAACTTCGGATAATAAAGTTTACAATGCAACGCTTGCTGGAATCGACGAAAAGCTTGATGTTGTGCTCGACAACGTTGAAGGGCACGGCATCCTGAAGGTGATAGTCAACGGCGCGTTTGTAAAGGAGATAAGGTTGATGGAAAAACCGTTTGACTTCAAGGCGCTTGCAGAAAGGCTTTCAAGGGTCTTTCCCGGCTTGGTGAAGGTCCGCGAAGACGTGGGCGCGATAATCGTCATGGACAAGATAAAGGTGACGCAGTCCGGCGTCGAAGAAGGCTCGGGGCTGGCTGCAGACAGGGTCAGGTCCATCTACGACGACTTCATGAAGGAGACAAAGAAGTAGTTGTGTTCGAGGTCCGGTACTCGGATCTTGCGGCCCGCATAGGGAGGATCGGTACTCCCCACGGCGTCGTCGAGACGCCGGCATTTGTCCCGGTGGTTCATCCGGTGAGGCAGACGGTAAGCACACAATTATTGAAAAAGATGGGCTTTGACATTGTCATTACTAACGCATACATCACGCTCAGGCATTACGGCGACGAGGCGCGGAGGCGCGGGATACATGATATTATTGGGTACGACGGTGTTGTCATGACAGACTCGGGCGGCTACCAAGTGCTTGAATACGGCTCTGTTGAAGTCGAGCCGGCAACAATGGCGCAGTTTGAAAAAGACATCAGAAGCGATATGCCGATCCCGCTTGACAAGCCAACCGGCTATGGCCTCGATTACGAGCGTGCAAAAGAGTACGTCGCCATCACGCTGAAAAACGCGCAGGAGACGCTAGATGTTGTGGGCGACACGGATGCGATATGGGTTGCGCCGGTGCAGGGCGCTGAGCACTCTGATCTGGTCGAGCATTCTGCAAAGGAGCTTGACAGGATGGGCTTCCAGCTCATGGCGCTTGGAAGCCCGGTCGAATTGATGGAGGCGTATGAATTTGCGACGCTTGCGCGCATGATAGTAGCCGCCAAAAAAGTCATCCAGGCCAAGCCTGTCCACCTCTTTGGGGCCGGCCACCCGCTCACCATCCCGCTTGCAGTCGCGCTTGGCTGCGACATGTTTGACTCGGCTTCCTATATGCTGTATGCAAAGGACGGCAGGTACATGACCCCGAGCGGGACATTCAGGCTTGACGAACTGACGTATTTGCCGTGCCAGTGCCCGGTATGCTCATCTCACAGCTTACAGGAGTTGCGTGCGATGGAAAAGGATGAGCGCATGATTGAAATTGCGCAGCACAACCTCCACGTCCTCAAGGCCGAGGTGGACGCAGTTAAGCAGGCAATAATGGACGGCCGGATGTGGGAATACGTCATGCATAAAGCGCGGGCGCATCCAAAGCTGATGGAAGCGGCGCAACTCTTCAAAGATATCGAGATGCTCGAGGACGGCACGCCCCTCTTCAAGGAAAGGGCGATTTTTTTCTACGATCCGATAGACCAGCACCGTCCGGAGGCAAGAAGGTTCAGGAGGGCAGCTGCTGCATTCCAGTCGAAGAAGAAAAAGCTGGTCCTATGCCCCGAAGAGCAGGTCCACCCATTCTACTCTACCAAAACCTACAGGGAGATTGTAAAGAGATACCCCGACGCGCAGGTCTGTAGCTACAGCCCGTTCCTCGGGATAATCCCGGCCGAAATATCTGACGTTTTCCCGGCGTCGCACAACCTTGCCACAAGGTCAGGCCACAGGCCCGATGACTATCCCACTTTTATTGAATCATTGAAAGAGTTTGCAGCCAGGTTTGAGGAAGTAGCGATCGTGGCCGACGATTTCATGAAGCAGGCCGCCAAGACTGCAAAGCTAAATGGCCGGTTTGTCGATAATACTTCTGATCTTTGATATACGACGACGCGATCAGGCTGCAAAAGGAAATTGCAAAAAAGGTAGTCACACAAGACGATTTTGGGGAGATCAACCGCATCTGTGGGGTCGACGTTGCCTACAGCGGCGACGCCGCGTACTGCTCTGTAGTGGTGATGGACACGAATTCGCAATTGGTCGAGTCTATCGACGCAGAAACCGTGGCGACACATTCCTACGTGCCCGGGCTCTTCATGTTAAGAGAGGCTGAGCCCATCTTCCACACGCTCGGGATGCTAAAGCACGACTATGAACTGTTGCTAGTCGACGGCCACGGGCTCTTGCACCCTAGGAAATGCGGGCTAGCCTGCTACGTCGGCGTGACGCTTGACAAACCGGCGATAGGAGTTGCAAAAAGCCGACTATGCGGGACAGTGCGGCCTGACGGCTTTGTAGAGCTGGGCGGCGAGATCCTTGGCTACGCGATTAGCAAAAAGATGTACGTCAGCGTTGGCCACAAGATAAGCCTAAAGACTGCAATAGCAATTGTGAAAGAGCTTGGCGCCAAGCCGCTGAGGCTTGCAGACATTAATTCCAAGGCGCAAAAAAGAAGGAGGAAAGGGCTCAGGCCTTGACTGTAAGTGGCTGCTCTTCGACCTTCTCCAACTCGGGTTCTTCTACAGGCACCAGGTTCTTCAGCTTGCCCCTTTGCTTGTGCTCATAATACATGTAGTCGCACATTGGAGACATAATGCAGGTTATAGCAGATAAGGCTTTTGATAATTAGAAAATAAAAATGAAAAAAGGAAAGGAGTTTGTCGTCGGACTTAGCCTTCTTCCCAGCCCTTGTCGAAGACACCGTTCTTGTGCAGAGGGACTGGCTGTCCTGGAGTGTACTCCATCGGCCTCATCCAGAAGATAGAGTGTGTCGGGCATACGCCTAGACAAGCGCCGTCTGAGATACATCTTTCTGGATAAAAGACGAACGCCTTACCCCTCTTCCATCCTTCGACTGGTTTTACCCTGAGAACGTCCGGGCCAAGGGCAGTGCAAATCTCTACACAGAGTGCACAGCCTATGCATCTTTGCTCATCGATGTCTGGAAGTATAGCAATTGGCATCTATAATTCACTTAGATGTCAGTATTGTTCGAAACTATTTAAACCCTATGGATACTGCAAAACGCTGTTATAACTTACGCAGAGCAACCGTGCTTACGCTGGCAGATTGAAAAAAGAAGGGAAAGAGGAGAAATCTTATTTGTTCATTCGGAGAACGTCTACTTGGCCGCTGTGTAGCCAATCCTTCAGCTCTTCGTGGCTCGGCTTTGCGTCGTGCTTGCCTTGCAGATGAAGATGCAGAAGAACATAGTTAATCTGGTTGAGCAACGGTTTGTTTGATTCGTCGCCTCTGCGAGCCTTTGCCTTCAAGTCAGCTGGAACACTTTTCCACCAGTCATCAAATTTCCTAACCATAACACCAAAGTGAAAAGCGAACTTAATAAGCGTTTTGGGTTTTTCCAAACGCCGTTATATACCATTCGCGACGGATTTCGTAACGCATTAGAAATATAGGGATTGGGGAAACAAGTAAGCCAATGCCTTTTGCGATCCAGGAATTGCAGAGCGCGTACAAAGCTTATCGGCAGTTTCTCACCAGCGGCCCGCCTCCCCACCATGCCCGCTACATCTTTCCATTCTTTGCAGGATCGTATTTCGCATACCGCAAGGTTGACGTAGAGAGGGTGGCAGCAATTGTCAAGTCAATCTCAAGTGATCCAAGCTACCTTGATGTTGGATGCGGCTACGGTGACTTTCTTGAGAAGGTGCGCAGGCTCGTGCCAGATGCAGTCGGTATCGAAAAGGAGGGTGGCATCTTTTACTCCTTTCAGGTGCAAAAGCCTGACTACATCCAGCTGATGCCAGTTGAGGGCTTGTCCCGGCCAGTCGACGCGGCCTTTGTGGGCTGGATGGAGCCGGGACAGGATTTCCGCAGATTTGTAGCACAGAGTGCCAAGTGCGTGATCACGACTTTTGACGCTGGAGGCCAGTGCGGCATGAACGGCGGCTGCGAATACGACGAGTTTGGCTACCAGCGCGTAGCGTGGTGGAGGACGCCTTCGTGGATAGACGTCAACGCGGAGCTCATGAACCGCTATTACACGCCGTCCCTTGACGCTAAAAAGAAAGAGGAACTTGCCAAATTGCGCACTGCACACAACTTTTGGTACGTCTATGCAAGGCCAGGCATTGCAGGCAGGGTCAGGCCAAGCTTGAAGGCGCAGCTGGAAAAGGAAGACCCGGATGATAGGTTTGACTTCGAGTCCGTGCTTGACGAATGCGGGTACGGCTACAACGAGGAGCTGCCGGCACTGACAAGCAACAAAAAGTTATGGGAAGTGATGTTGGATGCCGTTTAACATCGAAGACCTGCGCAAGGCGCGCCAGTCGCTGGCGCAGTTCAGGTCAGCTGCCGTATCGCCGCACCACGCCCGCTACAGCTTTCCATTCTTTGCAGGATCGTATTTCGCATACCGCAAGGTTGACGTGCTGCGCGTCGCAGCCATAGCGCGGGCGAGCTCGACGAATCCAAGCTACCTTGATGTTGGCTGCGGCTACGGTGACTTTTTGAAGAGCGTTAGAGAATTCCTGCCAGAAGCTGAGGGGATCGAAAAGGACACAAGTATTTTCTACAGCCTTGGCATTGAAAAGCCGGGTCACATCAGGATTGCAGACGCGCACTGGATAGGCAGAAAATACGACATCATCTTTGTAGGCTGGATGGAGCCGGGGCAGGACTTTCGCGATCCAGTTGCAAGAAGCACTGACATCATCGTCACGACGCTTGACCAGGGTATCAGCCTGGCGGCCGAGTTTGACGGCCACGGCCTTCAGAGGATCGCTTGGTGGAGGACGCCTTCGTGGGAGGATGTAAACACCGAGATAATGAACAGGCACTACACCAAAATGCCTGACGGCAAGCGCGCTGGACTTGCCAAGATGCGCGGCGCACATAATTTGTGGTACGTCTACAGCAGGCCGCAAAAGGCCGGCATTATCAAAGAGGCGCTCAAAAAGCAGGTCGAAATCGAGGCGGCTGATCGCTACGACTTTGAGTGCGTGCTTGACGAATGCGGGTACGGCTATTTGCAAAAGCTAGAGAACTCGGCTGCGCCGGAGCGACTGTGGCAGGTCCAGTGGAATTAGCAAGATTTAAAGTGTGTATTGCTAACAGCTTTATTGTAGCAACAAATTGAAAGTAAAGGTTATGGGAGCGGCCAAAGAGGTCGGCCGCTCGGCGTTTCTCGTAAATTGCGACCACACCAACATATTGATGGACTATGGCGTCCTCCTCAAAAGGGAGCCAATTTTCCCGATGCACGTCAAACCAAAGGAAGTAGACGCGGTGGTGATCACCCATGCACATCTGGATCATTCCGGCTTTGTGCCGTCGCTTTATTTGTCCGGCACGGCCGACATCCCGGCGCTAGGCACCCTTCCAACGTTTGAGCTATCTGAATTGCTGATTGAAGACATGATCAAGCTGTCAGGGTTCTACTTGCCATTTGAGTACATTGACGTCGTGACCATGCTCAAGAACTCAAAGAACCTGAAGTACAGGGAGCCCTACGTGGTGAATAGCGCCAAGGTGATGCTCCACGAGTCGGGACACGTCGTGGGAGGCGCGACCGTGGTAGTAGAGCACGAAGGCAAGAAGTTATTCTACACCGGCGACATCAACACCCGCGGCTCGAAACTATTGCGGCCGGCGGACCTTGACATTGGCGAAATAGACATGATGATAATAGAAAGCACCTACTCGCAGACAGAGCAGCAGCCTCGTGAAGAAGCGGAAAAGGATCTCATCGAATACGCCAATGATATCATAGAACGCGGCGGCACACTTTTCATCCCTTCGTTTTCAGTGGAGAGGGCGCAGGAAATAGCGTGTGTCCTGAAAGCAAACAATTTCAAGCACAAGGTCGTGATGGATGGTATGGCCCTGAAAGCGAATCAGATAATGAGTCGCCACCCGGCGTTTCTCAAGGACCCGGACATGTTTAAGCGCGCCATAGGAGAGGCCGAATGGATACAGGGCTGGAGCAGGAGGCGTAAAGTCGCCAATGAGCCGTGCGCAATAATTTCGCCGGCAGGCATGCTGGTCGGCGGGTCCGCCGTATTCTACACGCAGCAGGTAGCGGATAGCGACAAGAACGGCATTGCGCTTGTATCGTACCAGGGAGAAGGGACGCCGGGCAGGATGCTTCTTGACAAGCGCGTCGCGAATTTTGACGGCAAGATAAAGAAGTGCTATGCCGACGTCAAACGGTTTGAATTCTCCGGCCACAACAGCAGGAGCGAGCTCTTTGAAATCCTGGATCGCATCAAGGGCAACCCCAAGGTGCTGACGGTGCACGGCGATGGGCCCTCGTGCGTCAGGTTTGCCGAAGAGATCAGGGAAAAGTACGGCTACGACGCGCGGGCGCCAGATCAGGGTGAAGTATTCGAGGTTTGATAATCAAGAACACCGACCCGTACAAGATGAAAAAGTGCGTGTCGTGCAAGCGCGACATTGCGCTGAACGAGAAATATTTCACCTACCCGCTTTCATTGCAGCAGGTATGCTTGGTGTGTGCCGAAAAAGAGATACCGAAAACCATTGCGCTTTTGCAGAAAGACTTGGACAAGATAAGACAGGAAAAAGCCTAGGTACTAACTGCTTCCTCTTTTGTTTCCTCTTTCTTTGCAGGGGCTGCATGTTCAATAGAGCCCACCTTGCTGCCGGGATTGACGTAGGTATAGCCGCTCTTTGTCACCACCTTTCCGTGTACAGTGCCAAAGACTTCGACATCGCCCCACTCGTTCTCAAGGTTGCCGCGTATAATTCCGAGCATCCTGCAGGTGCCCTTGCGCACGAAAAGGTTGCCCAGAACCTTGCCCTTAAGCTCAAGATGGCCGCAGTTGAGTATTACATCTCCGAGAACTTCCGCCAGCATGAGAGTATCTTCGAAGACCGTGACTGAGCCCATACGCTTGCCGTCCACTATCTTCATTACTACATATCTGTGGCATGAAGGTAACCCATTAGCTCAAGAGTGCAACAAGATGCACAAAAGGGTAAAAATTGACTATTCCAGCCGTTCGCGCTTGACCCACACGGTCCTGCCCTTGTGGTCAAGGAGCTCTACAGAGCGATCCAGCAGCTTTTTCCTGATTTCGTCTGCCTCCTTGAATTTTTTCTCTGCCCGCAGCCTGTTGCGCGCTGATAGAAGCTCCTCTATCCCTTCCCTTTCTTTTTCGCCTGTCTCTACTGTCTGGAGCCCGAGTATGTCCATTATTTTGTTGAACGCCGGCAGCGCCGCGCCAGCCATATCTTTTGTCAGTTTGTCAGCGGCAGCATACTGGTTGAGCTTTGTCGCTAGCTTCAGGAACTCGGTCAGTGCAAGCGATGTGTTCATGTCTTCGTCCATCGCGGCTTCAAACGCTTTCAGGGATTCGTCGCACATCCTCTGCACTACGTCAACCTCGTCCCCGCTGCCGACCGCAAAGAGCAGCTCATAGGCGCACGTCTCTATTTGGCGCCACCTCTGTACCGACTCTTTCAGCAAGTCTTCAGTATAATCAAGCGGCTTGGCGTAGTGCACCGACAGGCAGTAGAGTCTGAGCGGGTTCATGCCCCAATTCTTCAATGCTTGTTCTATTGTTACAATATTGCCAAGCGATTTGCTCATTTTCTGCGAATTTATCGTGACCATGCCAGAGTGGACCCATATCTTGGCAAGCTGCTTCCCCGTGCACGACTCTGACTGGGCTATCTCATTTTCGTGGTGCGGGAAGACGAGATCGTGTCCGCCGCCGTGGATCTCAAACGTGTCACCGAGATACTTCCGCGACATGGCAGAGCATTCGATGTGCCAGCCGGGCCTCCCATTACCCCATGGGCTTGCCCACACCGGGTCTTCTGAATAGAACTTCCAGAGCGCAAAGTCAAGCGGGTCTTCCTTTGACTGGTCGATCTCGATCCTAGCGCCTGACTCTAGCTCCCTGACCGGCTTTCTTGACAGCTTTCCATAACCGGGAAAGGACTTGACCCGAAAATAAACCCCGTTGAGCGTAAGGTAGGCGTGATCCTTTTTGATCAGGCACTCTATAAGCTGGATCATTTCCTGAATGTGCCCGGTCGCCTTTGGGTGGTGGTCAGCCCGCTTGACGTTCAGGCGGCCGAAATCGCGAAAGTAATTTTCAATGTATTTTTCCGATATTTCCTTAGCCTTTTTGCCCTCCGCTTTTGCGCGATTGATTATCTTATCGTCGACGTCTGTGAAATTTTGGACAAACAGAACTTTGTAGCCTTTTGAAAGCAGGTACCGGCGTAGCGTGTCAAACACGATGATAGTGCGCGCGTGGCCAATGTGCGAATTGTCGTAGACCGTGACGCCGCAGACGTACATCTTCACTGTATTGTTTTGCGGCTCCAGCGCCTCAACTCGCCGGCTGAGCGTGCTGTATAATTTCACTGCCGCTAAAGCGGTCTACCGGTATTTTACTTTTAGACCTCTATGTAAATGTCGTTTCCCCGGACATCTACCTTATAGGTCGTCAGCTTGACCCCTTCAAGGTAGTCGAGCAGCTCGCCCGTCCTGATGTTGTAATGCCATGAATGCAGCGGGCATTCCACTACTTCGCCGTCTATCTTGCCCGGAGCCAGCGAACCGTCCTGATGGCGGCATAGCGCCTCAATTGCGTAATATTTCCCCTTTGCAAAAAAGAGCGCGATTCTAGTGCCGTTGATGTCGAACTCCTTGCCGCCGTTGTCTTTGATCTCGCCTCTCTGGGCAACCTTGACAAATGCCAATTATCGTGCGGTAGACAATCTGGTTATAAATTGGTTGTCCGGGTAGAACATGCCTCCGCCACACCTAAATATCACTCGGGGCGCTATATCGTTCTAGATGGCGTCGTCGTACAGGTTCATGATGGCCGGCGTTCTCACCCTCATTGCTTTTGGCTTGGGCATGGCCCTCTACGGCTACCAGCAGGCGATCTACCCTATTGACAGCGCCCTTGGCTATTTGGCTAGAGCCGAATCAGCACAGACTCCTGATGAGCTTGCAGACTTTGTAAGAGCGGCAAAGAAGGCGATGCCAGAGAGCGGCAATCCCGTGTGGTCGTTCCCTACTGCAAGAACGGACTTTGCCTTGATACAGAGAACGCTTGACGACATTCTGGCCCGCGCAAATTCGATATCGTCACTCGAGCCGTACAGCACGGAATACAACACAGGCCTGTACGACATTCACGCGTCGATGAAGGCCATTCAGGAGGACCTTGTGGAGGCTACACCTTACCTCTACGTCAGCTTTACCAACATCATGCTCTCCGCCGTGTGGATAGCCATAATACTTGCGCTCTTTGCAATAATGAGAAGGGGAAGGGCCAAGTTCAGAGAAGAGTACGAGAACCAGTAGGTTTTATTGCACGCCAGATATCGCAAAACCATGCCCGGCAGGATAGCGGACAGCAGGATAGCGGACAGCAGGCTAGCAGGAAAGGGGAAACTGTCGCACGAATGGGCGGCCGGCCGTATGGGCATAGTTGAAAGGATAGTAACAAAGAACAAGCAGGGGCAGCCGCTGGCTGGCTTGCGGCTGGGGTTTTGCCTCCACATCACGAAAGAAACATCGGTCCTTGCGATGGCTACAAAAAGTTTAGGCGCAGAAATCGCGATCTGCTCGGCAAATCCGTTGTCGGCTCAGGATGACATTGCTGCCTTTCTCTATGACGAAGGTATAAGCGTTTATGCGTGGCGTGGCGAAACAAAGACACAGTATCATCAGTGCCTCCAGAGCGTCGTCAGGTTCAAGCCGGCGATAGTGATTGACGATGGCGGTGATCTGCATGTTGCAAATCACCGGCAAAAAGCAAGGGGTATTGTGGCCGGCACCGAAGAGACAACATCGGGTGTGAAAAGGCTCACCGCCCTAGAGAGAGCCGGCAGACTGCTCTATCCAGTAATAGCGATCAACAACGCGCGCACGAAATACCTTTTTGACAACAGGTACGGCACCGGTCAGAGCACGCTTGACGGCATACTGCGCGCGACAGACATGCTGCTGGCAGGCAAGAACTTTGTCGTGTGCGGCTACGGCTGGGTGGGCAAAGGCGTGGCATCCCGGGCAAGGGGCATGGGCTCTATAGTGACAGTTGCCGAAGTAGACCCGGTGAGAGCAATTGAAGCCAAAATGGACGGCTTTGCAGTAGCGAGGATGTCAGATGTCGCCCCGGTCGGCGACGTCTTTGTCACGTGCACCGGCCAGACGGGCGTGATAAGAAAGGAGCATTTCCTGAAGATGAAGGACAGCGCGATTCTGGCCAACGCGGGCCACTTTGACGTCGAGATCGACACTGACGCCCTCTATGCCATTGGCAGGACAGCGCAGGTCAGGCCAAATGTCGAACGCATTAATGTCAATGGAAAAAGATTGTTCCTGCTGTCAAAAGGGAGGGTGGTCAACTTGGTTGCGGCCGAAGGCCACCCGCCGGAAGTAATGGCGCTGTCGTTTGCCAACCAGCTGCTGTCGATTTTGCATGTTGCAAAGAACCACGATAGGATGGAAGCCAAAGTGCATAGCGTGCCAGAAAAAATAGACAATGAAGTTGCAAGGTATGCACTTGACGCTATGGGCATTAGGATAGACGTGATGACAAAAGAGCAAAAGCGCTACCAAGAGTCCAGTTAAAATAAATTCTAGTGCACGGATTGAAATTGTGATGCCGGACAGCAATAGCGCAGTTGTTACAAGCGCGCTCCCCTACGCAAATGGCGAGATACACCTTGGGCACATAGCCTCTACCTACTTGCCGGCAGACATTTTCACCCGCTTCTCAAGGCTCAACGGGATAAAGGCATACCACATCTGTGCCACTGATGACTTTGGCACCCCCATCTTGATAAAAGCGGAAAAGGAGAAAAAGAGCCCGGAAGAGTACGTAGCGTTCTGGAACAGACGCGACTATGAAGATTTCAGCTCATTGGGGATTTCGTTTGACTTTTTCTACAAGACAAGCTCGAAAGAGAACGTCGAGTTTGTCCAGCATGTTTTCAGAGAACTGCGAGAAAACGGCCATATTTACGAGCAGAATGTCATCCAGTCCTACTGCACTTTTGACAACAAATTTCTTCCGGACCGTTATGTAATTGGCAAGTGCCCCAACTGCGGCGCCGAAAACCAATATTCGGATCTTTGTGAAAAATGTGGGCGCGTGCCTGACCAGATACTGGAACCAAAGTGCGCCATATGCGGCCGGCCCCCAGTCAAAAAAGAAAGCAAGCATTACTTTTTCAGGCTGTCAAGCTTTGGGGACAAGCTGAAGGAGTGGCTATCGTCAAACCAGAATCTGCAGCCAGAAGTCAGGAATTATGTCATCAACTGGATAAACGAGGGTCTACAGGACTGGGACATCACCCGCGATCTCTCGTGGGGTGTGCCGATACCTGAGGCGAAAGGCAAGGTGTTCTACGGCTGGTTTGACAACCACCTTTGCTACATTTCGTCGCTCTTAAAATTCGTCAGCGACAAGGATGGCGACGGCAAAAAATTCTGGAATGAATCTAAAGTCTATCATTTTATTGGCAAGGACATTGTTTATCATCATTATCTCTTTTTGCCGGCAATGCGTCTTGGCATCAACTCGGAATACAAGCTGCCGGACTATATCCCAACTAGAGGCCACTTGATGCTCCAGAACCAGAAGATATCAAAGAGCAGGAACTGGTACATCGGACTCAAGGATTTTACATCCGCGTTCAACCCCGACTATTTGCGGTTCTACATCGCGTCTGTGGTCACGTATTCGCAGGATGATTTGAATTTCGACTTTGACGCGTTTTATCAGAGGATAAATAACGAGCTCATCGCAAATGTTGGCAACTTCGTAAATAGAGCATTGTCATTCACGCAAAAGTCATTTGGCGGCAAGGTGCCCGAGCCCGCAGGCGTTAACGATTCGCTTGCAAAAGAGCTTGTAGCAGCGGTGGACGAAGTAGGATCATTGCTGTCAGACAACGAGATCGACAAAGCGCTCAAGAGGATCCTGAAATACAGCAGCTACATGAACCAGTATTTCCAGACAAACGCACCGTGGGCAAACGAGGACACTGCAAATACCACGCTTTATGTATCGGTAAACGCGGTGCGATCATTGGCAATATTGTTAGAGCCGTTCATCCCGTTTTCGTGTGAAAAGATCTGGGACCAGCTCAAGTTGGGCCTCAGCGTGCATCAGCAGACCTGGGAATCGGCAAAGGACATCAAGACGATTGCGCCCGGCCACGAGCTTGGCAGGGTCGAGCCGATATTCCGCAAAATAGAAGCAAAGGAAATAGAGCAGTGGAAGAACAAGCTGGGTAGGCCATGACAACGCGCGCTCTCATGACAGGCAGGTTCCAGCCGTTCCACAACGGCCACCTTGCCTTGGCAAAGCAAATCTTGGAGGAGTGCGACGAGCTGGTAATAATCATTGGGAGTGCGCAGTTCAACTTTATCGACAAGGATCCGTTCACCGCCGGCGAAAGGGCGTTTATGATACACGAGGCGTTGAAGGAAGCTAAAGCTGACCTCTCCAAGTGCTATATCATACCTGTCGCAAATGACGAGAACAATGTGCGATGGATCGCCTACCTTAGGTCGATGGCTCCGCCCTTTGACGTGCTCTACTCGGGCAATGACTTTGTAAAATACCTTGTGCGATCTCAAGACAGCAGCATCATAGTCAAGAGCCCAAGGTTTGCGAAAAATGAGGAGTACAACGGCACAAATATCCGCCGCCTCATGTTGGCCGGCAGGCAGTGGAAGCAGCTCGTCCCGCCCGCAGTCGTCAGAGTGATCGAGCTGGTAAACGGCATGGAGAGGATGAGGGTTTTGGCCGGCTCTGATAGCAATCCGCAGAGGTGGTAGGCGTGCGAAAAGGCCTTAGAGCGTGCCCCATCTGTCCATCCTGCGGCTCTAAAAAGTTCAGAGTAATAGAGAATGGCGAAAAACAGATAGTGGTCGAGTGTCTCTCGTGCGCTAGGCAGCTGTCGATTTAGTTTAACAGTTTTTCATTCCTTGTTAGAACTTTTCAAGTCAACACCTTAACCCGATTTCGGGGTGAGTAATAGCAGAAATGTCGATAGAGGATCTTGTAACCATGTTGCCACTGCTCAGTATATTTAGCTCACTTGGCATGTCATTAGTCTTCAAGGATTACATCGCGGACCTCATTGCGACGATAGTCATCAGAAAGACAAAAGACATCAAGGTGGGCAACAGGATCAAGGTCAGCAATGGAGGTACCATCACCAAGGGAGACGTCATGGAAATCGGGTTACTTAGAACCACAGTCATGGAGGTAGGGGATGGCGAACGCCTTCCATCTGTTCGCACCGGCCGGCTGATCAAGGTGCCAAACTATATGCTCATTAGCAACCCTGTAATGATATACGGTGACACCATAATCGACGAGGTGGTGTCCTACATTCCACGCCCCTATCCCGATTCGCAGATGCTCGAAGAAAGTATGAAGCAGGCAATAGTCAACAACGGACATGGCCTCATTGAGGTGGGCCTTTACCAAAAGGAGGACAGGCTCGTTATACATGGAGTGTTCGAGGTTAAGACAAGCGAAATGTGCGATGAGCGCAGTAAGATCCTCAAAGAGTTTTTGGTGAGGAGCAGGCAGATCGGCACCGAACTTAGTCCTGCCGGAAAAGATTCACAGGCACAAAAGCCGAGTTCACAACAGCAACATGAGCCACTGATTGAGAGCAAGGTCACGCTCCCGCTACAGAACATAGAGAAGCAAGATTGATTATTTGAATGGGTTTGGTAGTTGCGGCAGCCTGAATTTTTCAGTGATATTGTCAGATATGCCGCTACCTTCGCTCATGAGGCCGGTTGAAGCAGTCATGGTTTCTTCCTCCTGATTTGCAGTGTCGTATTTCGGCCCGCCAAGGTAATTTAGCTCGCTTAGCGTCATGGTGAGAGCGCGAAGCTTGGCAAGCGACATTGCTGTGTCAACACCGCTCAATTTTTCCGTGGCGTTTATTGTAACGTCAAGTGTGGCGGTGATCAGAGCGGTGCCGTTTGCGTCCAGATTGACCTCTGTCGACGAAAGGTTTGGTAGCTGAATCGTGCAAAAGCCCGCACCGCTCGCGTTTACCAGAGTGAGATTTGTTGAAAAGCCTGCGACTGTGGCGCCTTGTACGTCATGGCTCCATCTCCCGGTTATAATCATCGGATCATCTGGGCCGCCGGCAAGCGAGCCTATCCCGCCGGCAGCAGAAAATGTTTCTAACTGGAAAGTGTGTAATTGCTTGCAGTCATGATCTCGTTCTCTGGGTTCAGCAACGCCTGCACCCCTAGACCATAGACCATAAAGCAGGGCAAACGCAGCCATTACCGGCAGGAGAAGCAAACAGACTGCGAGCATGTTCATGTAAACGAACATACCGAAAATGATTTAAGGAGACTCTAATTACGCTATGAAAAATTTTACGACTATGTTCTTACTATAACACGGTAAGTTCTAGCTTACTTGGGTGGATGCAACAAACTAATTAGGTCAGAAATTGCTACCATGCTTAAATATTCTACGCCCCATTGTAATGGCATGATAAAGATAATCAAGTCAGGCGAGCATTATCACAACGAAGAGGACTGGCTCTCAACCAACTGGCACTTTTCTTTTGCCCACTACCAGGACCCGGAAAAGATGAACTTTGGGCCGCTGCGCGTGTTCAACGACGACATCATACAGCCGGGGACGGGCTTTGACTTCCACCCGCACCGCGACATGGAGATCGTGACCTACGTCATTGACGGCGAGCTGGAACACAAGGACAACCAGGGTAACCGCGGCGTTATCCAGCCCGGAGAGTTCCAGAGGATGACCGCCGGCTCCGGGATATTGCACTCTGAATACAACCACTCCAAGGAAAAGCCGCTCAGGCTTTTGCAGATGTGGCTATTTGCAAACAGGCGCGGGCTCGACCCGTCGTGGGAGCAGCGCAGGTTTGGAAAGGAAGAAAGAATGAACAAGTTATTGATGGCAATAGTGCCAGAGAACGCCAAAGACGGACAGGCGCTTCATATTCATCAGGACGCAGCGATTTACATTTCATCGCTGGCGCCGGGAGGCAAGGTTGAGCATAAGCTTGCCAAAGATCGCAAAGCGTACGTGTTTGTGATAGAAGGTGGGGTGAAGCTGAACAGCAGCGCAATGGAGACGAGGGACGCGGCCAAAGTCGAGAATGAAAGCAGGCTGTCGATACAGGCTGACAGGCCGACAGAGCTGATTCTGCTTGACCTACCGGAGAAATATGCGATCAGCAACTGATGTGACCAGATTGCAGAAAAACCGGTCAATTTACCAAGCACTGTCCAATATAGTGGCATGATACCTGTTCCGGAAGACGTGCTTGTAGGCGCAGTGGACAAGGTGAGCAAAAGCGTTGTCAACATTGCAAGTGTCAAAATGCTGCAGGACCAGCTGTTCAGGGTCTTCCCCGTAGAGGGCGTGGGCTCTGGCGTGGTCATTGACGAAAAGGGATACATCCTGACGAACAACCACGTGATCGACGACGCAGAGAGGCTCAGAGTGACGCTCACGGACGGCAGAGTGCTGAGAGGCAGGGTGGCCGGGAGCGACGAAGTGACCGACCTTGCGGTGATCAAGGTAGAGGCCGAGCATCCGCTGCCGGCTGCAGAGCTTGGCAACTCGGACGACTTGAAGGCAGGCCAGATAGTGATGGCGATTGGCAACCCGTTCGGTTTGACCGGCGGGCCTGCAGTTACTGCCGGCATCGTCAGCTCGCTGAACAGGAGCATTCAGGCAAGGAGCGGCGTGCTGGAGCTGATACAGACGGATGCGGCTATCAACCCAGGAAACTCGGGCGGGCCGCTTGTCAACACAAAGGGAGAAGTGATAGCAATCAACACTGCCAACATGCCTTACGCTCAAGGAATCGGGTTTGCGGTCCCGATCAACACTGCCAAGTCGATATTGAAAGAGCTGATAGAGAAGGGTAGGGTGACAAGGCCGTGGATTGGCGTCGCGTCTATGAAGGTGACTCCGCAGCTTGCACGCTATTACGGATTGCCGGCAAGCGAAGGCGCGGTGGTTGCAAAGGTCGAACCCTACAGCCCAGCAGACGACGCCGGCCTGAGAAAGGGCGATATCATTGAAGGGATAGACGGCAGCAGGATCGAGGACCCAACCCAGATCGCGTCGCACGTGCGCAAAAAGCGTGTAAATGACCAGCTAACAGTGACCGTCAATCGCTACGGGCGCCAGTTCCAGGTCCCGGTACAAGTTGACGAGCGCCCATGATGCTACAACAACATTTTTGAGTGTGGGCTGTGATGACAACCCTAGTGTCCGACCATGATTCGATGGACGACTTGATAAAAGAGATTGAAAAGGGAGAGACAAGCATTGTGATTACCAAAGACGTGAGGAAATTCCGCAAACCCGTGACGGTGATATCGGGGCTACAGGACAGCCACAACGCCAAGGACGTGACCCGGCAGCTCAAGATCAAGATAGGCACGGGCGGCACGTTTAAAGACGGCCAGGTAATCCTGCAAGGCGATCACCGAGAAACGACGAAGGATCTACTGATCAAGATGGGCTTTAAGGAAGACTCGATAGAGGTGTACTAGTAGCATTTTGCTTACCAACTCACCAGATAGTTACTTCACAACTTATATTTCGCGGGAGGCATCATAGTGTGCAAGTGGAAGGCGACGCAACCGCCAAATCAACCCTCAAGGAAGAGGTCAAGCCAGAGGATTCTGCAAAAGAAAAAGAAGTGATGTCTGGAAAGACCGCGCAGATACTTGTCGAAGAGGAGCCGCTTGCTGCAACGGACTTTCACAACAACGACAACAAGGTCCTTTCAGTGTTGAATGAAGCAGGCTCGAACTACTCATTCAAGGGCCTGATGCGCAAGCTCAACTTGCATCAGCAGAGTTTATCCAGAGCATTACGCAGGCTCGAAGAAATGGGGATTGTAGAAAAGTCCCCGGTGGGCTACAGGCTCAGCAATACAGGCGAATCTACAATTTCAAAGGTCGATTTGCGCGGCCCAAAGGGCAGGGAATACATGCAATTACTCCAGACCTACATCCCGCTCAACGTCAGGGCTGTTGAAATCGTGCGGCAGCTGCTGGGCAGGTGGTTCAAGAACCTCCGATGGCTGGGCATGATAGAGAGTGGTACAGGTTACACGCTCCAGTGGGCAAGCGACGACGGCTCGTTCCAGATCAACTTGCGGATGATCTCCGACTATATCGTCGTCGAGACCAACGCGTCTACTGAAAAGGAAAAGGTGGAGGCGATGGTGGGATCGTATGCTATCTATGAGCAGATTACAAAGGCGATACAGAGTAAGCTCGGCGCATACACGGTCGACCACCGCGTCTCGTACAGCTAGCTGTGACCCATTTCTAGCATTGCTGGTCAATTAATCAGGCACCTTCGTATGCTATAGCATGACAACAATTGTAGGCATCAAGACCCGGGAAGGGGTCGTGCTAGGCTCTGACAAGAGGGCAAGCAAGGGCTTTTTCATCGGGAGCAAGATAACGCAAAAGATAGCCAAGATAGACGATACGCTCGCTGTGGCAATAGCTGGGCAGCTGTCCGACGCCGAATATTTGATCAAGATGGCAAAGGCAGAACGCAAGTTGATCGAGCTGCGCAGGGGTTTCCAGCTCACCGTCAAGGAATCTGCAAGATTGATCGCCAACATTGCGTATTCCGGCATGAAGAACTACCAGCCTTATTTTGTAGAGCTGTTAGTAGCTGGAGTCGATCAAGAAGGTGCGCACATTTATGCAGCAGACATGAGCGGCGCGATAACAAGCGAGGACTTTGCGTCTTCCGGCTCTGGCTCGCCGATCGCGTACGGCGTGCTTGAGAGCACGTACCACAAAGAGCTCACGAACGAAGAAGCCAAGCAGGTGGCCACAAAGGCAGTGTCTGCAGCGATGGAGCGCGACCCCGGCTCTGGCAATGGAATCGATGTGCTCGTGATCCCTAACCTGATAGTGGAGGTTGCAAGGTAAATGGCAGAAGCTGGAAACTACGGGACAAGGTACCCCTACTTCTACGGCCCAGAAGGCCGACTGGTGCTGGTCGACAGCGCGCTTGAAGCAGTGCGCAGAGGCTCGACTACAATAGGGATCAAGACGCCGTCGTTTGCACTGCTCGCAAGCCACATCAAGCCCGTCAGGCCGCTGATAGACCCAGCAGAAAAGATATTCGCGATCGACGGCCACATTGGCGCGACCGGCTCGGGGTACATCGGAGACATACTGCAGCTGATCGAAGAGCTGAGGCTTGAGGCGCAAAAGCACAGGCTCAACTTTGAGAGCCCTATCGACGTTGGGTCGCTGGCAAAACATCTGGGGTCGTTCCTACACAACTACACAATATACGCGGTCAGGCCGCAGGCGGCATCTGTCATTGTTGCAGGCTTTGACCAGATGGGCTTGCAGCTCTACCAGGTTGACCCAAGCGGGACGTTCATGCGCGGCTCTGGCTTTGCAATCGGCCAGTCGTCTGACGTTGCGTTTGATGTGGTACAGCGCGAATACAGCGCTGACATGAGCGTCGAGCAGGGAGTTGCGCTGAGCAACAAGGCGATAGAAAAAGCGCTTGGCGAGCGGCCGATAGTAGAAATAGGAGTGATCAGCGCGCAGGACCGGCAGTTCCAGAAGCTGCGCTAGCTATTTTTTTGCAGCAAGCGGCTTTATTTCCGGGCGCTTCCACTTGTTGGCCCACCGGGCCAATTCTTTTATTATTACTTCAAGCTCTTTTGCCTGAGGCGTGATGCTGTACTCTACTCTCGGTGGCACCTCGGGGTAGATCTTTTTCGTGACAAGCCCTTCGCGCTCTAGCTCCCGCAGGCGTTCTGACAGTACGGTGCTGCTGATGCCGGCGAGCGACCTCTTTAGCTCGTTGAACCTGATGACTTCTTTTGTGCTGAGGTTCTTCAAAATGTGGAGAGACCACCTTCTGCCTAGCACTTCCCACACGTCCACGATTGCGCACGTGGCTCCCTTACCGCCTGCCGGTTCTTCTTGCATACTTGGTAGTAATTACTGACTTGCTAATAAATATTGCATCATTCCCCATATCCGAACCTTGTCGACATCTAATGCGGAACATAAGATGACTGAAAAAGCTACGGCTATTGATAAAAGCAGACTATTGGCAGAAAATATATGGCAAAGAGAGTGACCCAGCGAGCCTTGATTCTGCAAGGCGGCAGAGCGCTAGGCGCATACGAAGCTGGAGTTATGAGGGCACTGGCCAAAAAATGAACAGAGGAAGATGAAAAGAACGAGCATCATGGCAAAAGGCCGTTGCTTGACATAGTTGCCAGCTCATCAATAGGAGCGCTAAATGCCACAATTCTGGCATGCCATGCGCTCAACAGAATGAAAGAAAAACCAAGGCCACCCAAGTCTGAATGCGGGCTTGGTGCAGTAGCTAAGCTGGAAAAATTCTGGAAGCAACGAGCTGCAAATTACAGTTTTCTTGACAACCCTTGGCTAAAGATGGGCATGAGCTGGTGGTGTGATAATGCCCAGTCAGTAGGAGAGTGCAAACGAATACTGGAATTTTTTCAAGCATTACTCAAAGCAAGTCGAGTTTAGAAAATCTTGCCATTTTTGGCAATACCTTCGACTTTCCCAGCTCTACTATGATCAATTTGTTCGAGAAGGGGGTTGCTGCAGGAAACAAGGCTTACGCACGTTCACATTAAAGTTGCCAGAAATATGACCAAAACGTTTTAATTGGTTTTCAAAAAGTTGGCTTACGTGCGCCCGGGTAGTATAGAGATACCTGGTTGCTTCTGAGTGAAACCAGAATCGTACAGTCCGGTCCAGTATGGGGGACTGTCACTCCTCCGACCCGGGTTCGAATCCCGGCCCGGGCGCTTACAATTACCTTCTCAGTTCACAGTAATGGGACTGAAAACGGCGTTCTTCCCCGATACCCCCCAGACTTGCAGAATACACATGTCTGTGCATAGTTCGACTGGTTCAACCTTGCTCCTCACAATTCACAGCGGCACAACTACTACTTGTTCAGCTCTGTTCGTTATGTTTGGCTCTATTATTGTATCTTGACCGTATCTTTTTGGCTACATGTTTGCCGTGTTTCGTAGCGACTTTACCAATTCGACTTGAAAGGAGAACTGTATTCATTATTGACAGCGTGGCACCTTCTACAACTTTCTCAGGATACATAGCTTCAACTGCAAAAATAATAGAACTAATTTTTCCGAAGAATACTATCCCTATCTTTAATACAAGAAATTTGCGGGCTCCCATGGCCAAAGCAACAACCTTCTGCTTCGGTCTCAATGACCGGGGTCGCTTTCCCATTTTACCCACTATGACAACTTGTGCATTCTCTACTACGGATATTAGCTTGATAGAAATCATGCTAAAGGTCAAGCCAACCAATGCTACGATGGCACCATAGCCCATCAAGTAGGCACCTCTCTCTGTGCTATCAACTAGCCTTGCAAGAGCAATTGCTGAATAAAACCGGCCAAGCTAAAAATCTTTGATATTCCTCGCGTTAACATCGAGCTTTAACATTCGAGAATAAAGCTCCTATTGCTGTAATTATTATTAACATCCAGGATGCCAACAAAATACGATAAACCTATCATCTCCTCATTCCACGTTCGAAGTAGTAGATGAGGCACTCCTTCTTCCCTGCTTGAGAATGGTCGCGGCAGAGCAGTCTTGTAGTTTCTGATGTCAAATTTGCACATATGTATATCAGAACAGAGCCTCAAGACGCTTCTGCATGCTGTCATTTGCCACCGCAATGTAGGAGAGCCTAGTCTTGACGTCGAGGTCAGAGTCAAGGTCCGAGCCGCCTGCAGAATACACCCTAGCGCCGGCTTCCTTTGCAATCAGATATCCGGCAGCAATGTCGGTCGGCCGGATCTTGCCGCGCAGGTCTACATAGGCGTCCAAGAACCCCCTTGCAAGGAAGCACATTTCCAGCGCGTTTGCGCCAAACTGCCGGCTATGGTCCGCGTCTGCAATGATTGGGACGAGGCGCTCGACTACAGAAGGCTTGACGCCGGACACATTTATCCCGATTGTTGGGTCGGGCGGGCTCTCCCTCTTTGCTGCAATCCTCTTGCCGTTGAGGAACGCGCCCTTGCCCCTTGAAGCGTAGTAGAGGTCGCTCCTCGCAAGGTCAAATATGGCGGCGTCGGTAATTGCACTTAATCGAAAATCGGTGGCGTACGCGACAGAGCAGCAGTAGAATGGTATCCCCCGGACAGCGTTTGTGGTGCCGTCGATGGCATCCATCACGATGTAGCCACGCCTGCCCTCTATCCTCCCGCATTCTTCGCCTATTATCGTGGCGTCGATGCCCCGCTTTCGGATAATATCAATGACTGTCTTTTCCGCTATCACGTCTATCCTGCGTGATATGTCACCCCCTGCCCCCCTGCCCATCTGCCTGTTTGCTCGGGCAGTCCCGGCAAGACCTTTTGTTTTGGTATGGACCTGCCTGCACGCCTGTTTCAGCACGTCAACTATCATTTGCAAGCACTCTGCAGGGCGGACTCAATAAAAGATTATGTCCGCACAGAGACTTACCCAGCACATTCTAGCTTTTGATATTTAATCCAGCCGGTGCTGGTCTTGATTATGCTACACTGCCCCGATTGCGGTTGTGAAATGTTCCGGGGTACAGTCGTAACAAGGCTTGGCGACATCGATGAGTGCTGTTGCGTCTCATGCAAGGCGTTCTACAAGATCAAGGATCTGAAGAAGGCCATCCTTACTGTCTAAGGTTATATCGAAGAAACACCATTATTTAGTGTTGGAAACCCCAGCTGCCCGCTCGCACAACCATGACGCCGGCCTAATGGAGCGGTTGCTATTTAGGGTCGCAAAAAAGTGGGTTGCCGGCTACGACACAGACGAGGCAGTCGCCGCAGCGCTGGATTCCAACAGCCGTGGCATGTCTGCCATTTTGAACTTTCTTGGTGAAGACATCACCGACGCGAAGGTTGTGGACCAGACGGTGGTCGAATACCTGTCGCTCATGGACCTGATGCACGCAAGGAAGGTCCGCGGCTGCGTGTCTGCCAAGCCGACTCAGCTGGGCCTTGCAATAGACTATAATATGTGCCTGCAAAATTTTGTAAAGCTTGCCGCCAGAGCCAGTAAGCATGGCCAGTTCCTGTGGATAGACATGGAGTCTGTCAAGTTCACCGAGGACACGATAGCGATCTACCTGGAGGTTTACAAGCAAAATGACATGGCAGGCGTCGCCATACAGTCGTACCTGAGCAGGAGCGCAAGCGACCTCCTGCACATAGTCGATCGCGGCGGCAAGGTGAGACTCGTCAAGGGCGCGTACCACGAGCCGGAGGGGCAAGCGTTCTCCACAAAGGAAGAGGTCGACGCCAATTTTGTGAAGCTCATGAAAATTCTCTTTGAAAGCGGAAATTATTTTGCGATAGCGACGCACGATTCGAATATCATCGAAGAAGCGATCAGACTGGGCAAGAATGCCAAATTCGAGTTCCAGCTGCTGATGGGAATACGCGATAAGCTGAAAGGCGACCTTGTCACAAAGAAATTTGCGGTCGCTGAATACATCCCATACGGCGGCCACTGGCTCCCTTACTCCGTGCGCAGGATTAGGGAGCGCAAGCGTAACCTGCTATTACTGGCTAGGTCTCTCATTCAACAATAGTCCGGCTCTGCTCGCGCATAAACTGCGTCAGGTAGTGCGGCCCGCCCGTCCCCCTGCCGGTTGTGCCAGAATCCTTCCAGCCACCAAATGGCTGGCATCCGACCATCGCGCCGGTGGTGGCGCTTGCCTGTCTGTTGACATAGACGACTCCGGCTTCAATGCAGTCGAGGAACTCTTTGATCTCCCCCTGCTTGCCGCTGAATATTCCGGCGGTCAGGCCATAGTCAGAGTCGTTTGCGAGCTTGATCGCGTCGTCAAACTTGTCGTAGTCAGCCACGCACAGGATCGGCACAAACATTTCCTCCTTGAACAGCCTATGCTCCTTGGGCAGGTCGGCGACAATCGTGGGCTGGACGTAGTAACCGTGCTTTAGCTCGCCGTCTTTTCTGGCAGAGCCGCCGACCAAGACCTTGCCATCCTTGTCTGCTATCCTGACGTATTGCTGGTATTTCCTATATGCGTCTTCGCTTGCCAGCGGGCCGACAAAGGTGTTGGGGTCAAGCGGGTTTCCGACAGGCAGATTTTTTGTCTTTTCAACAAGCTTCTTCAGGAATTCGTCTTTTACCTTCCGGTGCACGTAGACTCGCGAGCACGCGCTGCACTTTTGCCCAGAATAGCCAAACGCCGCCTTAAGAATGCCGTCGGCTGCCCTGCCAATATCGGCGCTCTCTGTCACTATCGTCGGGTTCTTGCCGCCAAGTTCAGCTATCAGCGGCCTGGGTCTTGTCTTACTGAACTTTTGAGCCATTCCATAGCCCACGTCGCGGGAGCCGGTGAACACTATTCCGGAAACGTCCTTGTTCCTGACAAGCTCGTCTCCCACCCTGCCTCCCGGACCTATTACCAAATTAAAGACGCCGTCGGGCAAGCCTGCCTGCTTGAATATTTCAGCAAATTTGCAGGCAATGATTGGGGTGTTGCTTGATGGCTTGACCACCGCCGTGTTGCCTGTAATAATTGCGCCGGCGCTCATGCCGACCAAGATTGCGGCCGGAAAGTTGAACGGAGCGATTACTCCCCATACCCCGTAAGGTTTCATGACGCTCCTGCTCTTTTCGTTTGGCTGGGCGCCCTTCATCACGGATTCAAAGCCGTTGTGTTTCTCCATTTCCTCGGAGTAGTAGCGCAAAAAGTCAATGGCTTCGTCGACATCAGCAATAGCTTCGTAGCGGTTTTTGCCGTTTTCATATGAGATCCATGCGGCAAGTTCGAACTTGCGCTGGCCCATAATGTCGGCGGCTGCCCTGCATACCCGCACCCGCTGCTGGTAGTCGGTCCTGCCCCAACTCCCAAACGCCTTTTTGGCCGCTGCCACTGCCTGCTTCACGTGGCTGGCGCTCGCCACTGGAAGGTGCCCGAGCATTAGCCTAATGTCTATTGGCGACATCTGGACCACGGTAGCCGGCGTCCTTACCTCCCTGCTCCCAATGATCATAGAGTATTTTCTGCCAAATTCAGCTCTCACTTGCTCCAGCGCCCTCTCGTACCTGTCGTGGAACTGCCCTTCCGCCCTCTCGGCCATGAACCTGCGCACGGTGTGCTCGTTTTCAAACATCTACCAACATTAAGGTGGCAGAACCTTAAAAATCATGGGTGATAGAAAAGAATAACAATTACTTTTCCCCATGATCCTGTAATGAGTGCTACCAGCAGCAAGTCGCGGCTAGTGCTTTTCTTGCTGGTAGTCATTGCGCTAGTCTTTTTCATAACCAGCTTTGTGGCCGCGGCGTTCACAAACAGCGTCAACACCGGCAGCAGCCAGCAGGTCAGCTGCACAATAGTGCGGACTGGCGAAGAAAAGATGTTTGGTGAATGCGGTGCTCCCTAGCACCTTAGCCGATTCCACGCAAGTTCTGCTGCCACGCCAACTGCAATGCTGTCTGACGAAGCCACAAAGCCAGGCGCAAACACGGTGATGTTGTAGGTGCCCGCACCCAAGGGCGCAGCCAGCGCAAACCGGCCCGCCGAGTCCGTCGACGTGAGGCACTGAGGGAGAGAGAAGTTTTTCTGCTGTCTCGAGCTCCTTCTGTATGCTGGAAGACGAGCCACCAGCTTCCAGCTTCGACTGCAAGATGATCTCTTCCTGCGCGCTGACTACCACAAGGGCATTTTTTGTCCGAACCCCGCTCTGCGCGCTAGCAGGCATTACAAGAATTACTGCTAACGCTAGGGCAGCCAGCGCAAATATTTTCATCTGTAAGGCTTGTCAGGTGCCGTTTTAAGGCGGCTCGAAGATTCTTCTAGACGTCCTGAAACCTGAGCATGATGCAGGAAACTGGCGCTGCACATCAAATACGTTCTTATGGATCGAACGACCTTACGAAACGATGACCAGTAATAATACCAAATTCTTGGTTATTGGAGCAGCGATAATCACTGTGTCCTTGATAATTGCGCTCATTGGGAGTTTGAAGTGAAAATTACATGGTAAAATCTCTGATAGCACTGAAACCTTTTGTACACGGCCCTAAAGAGAAAAAGGTGAAACACTGCTCAACATGCGGCAATCTAGCGACCTTTGAAGCTAGTTTTGATGTGGGCGACGGCGTCACTATGATAGAGAAATATTGCGACACGTGTTCAAAGAAAATAGCATCTAGTACGTGATCATTTGGCTAAATGTGAAGTATGTGGAAAGGGCGAAGAGTATCATACCTGCTTACAATGCGGAAAACACCTCTGTATCGATTGTTTTAATACCGTGCATTTTGGCATAGGAGCTCCAAGGGCTGGCAAGTCAATGGTGTACAACAAGTGCATTTTTTGTGACGCGACGTATGCGGCTAATGCAAAGCGTAGCGTGTGCGATAAATGTGAAATCATACTAACGTGGAAGTCTTCAATGAATTATCTTGGTGCAGTGAATAGAGTAACAGAACTGGTCAGAACTGGCAAGCTAAATTCGCAATTGAGAAATGAGAACTATTGCAAGACGAACTTTGGCGTCCATGCCTCGCAGGTAATAATGGACGCGATAGACAGCTCGACGCAAAATAAGTGAATGTTGATTAGGACACCGAGCAACCGCGGCAGATTATCTTGCTCTTGATGAGCCCCTTTTTCTGCGAGCAGTTGCTGCACACCTTCCTGTTGCATATGCTGCATGTGCCGCTGTGACCTGCGCCTACGCACGCAGACGACCTGCATATCTCGCATCTCACGTAATGAGCGGCGCAAAATATAGAGTTGCAAATGTAACATAGCGAGCGGTGTTCTCTGCACGCCGGCTCCAGACACATCTTGCAGTACGCAAGGTGTGTGCTGCAAAGCAAATTGCCGCAGCTGCATGCTGATCCTTCTTCAAGCGCAATAGAGCATGACGAGCACCTGCCCCAGGTCCCTTGCCCGGTATAGCCGCTCCACATCACGTCGCCGTAATGCTCCTTTGAATCGTTCACGATTATCCTGGCCCGGTATACAGTCTCGACGAGCCAGCCGGTGACTCCAGACCTTGTCTTGCTCTTGACGCTGCCAAGCGCCTGATGGAATTTTTCTTCTTCGTCCTGCTCGATCACTTGCAGCTTCCCCTCAAGCACCTTTCTGTTGGTGTGCAGCTGCTGTATCATTCTCTTTGTTGAAACGATCTTTTGCTTTTTTGTTTCAATCCTGTTTTCCGTCGATATCATGCGCGCCTTGAGGCTCTTTTTCTTTTTGCTCGCCTTTTTCAGCTGTTTGTATAGTTTCTCGTATGCTTTTACCGTGTCGATGTCACTGTTGATTGACTGTTGTAGCTTGGCAGCATCTGCATCAATGTCGGCAATTTCGGCGCGCGGCTTTTCCGACTTGCCTGCAATGTTCTCCTTTCTTTTTTCTTCGATCAGGATGTCGAATTTGTTTTTGAGCTCTTTTTCCATTCCATTGACTGCTAGTTGGATCTCGCCCTTCCACGTCTCGGCTTCCCTGCGCGTTTCCGCAGGGACTATACGCTGCGAAGTTATGGTGTGCTCAGGCAGCTCGACAAGGCCATCGACAAGGGCAGCACGCTCTACAATTTTGTCAAGTGACTGCTTGGTATAGCCTTTTTCAAAAACCGAAACGTTCAGCTCAAACATGGGATAGAACCTTTCCTCCGGCTCTGACGATAGCACTTTGACTGACTTCAGGTTGCTCCCCAGCTTGATAAACGTGGACAGGCTCTTTGGCTCAAATTTCTTTTCCAGCAAAAGGAATGTTTCGTCATCACTTGTCGCAAGCACTATTCGGTCCTCATGCGCCACAACAGGCAGGAACTTGGCCGGCTTTTCCTGCTCTTCGACTGTTTCATCATTCGCAGGCTCGCTTTCTTGTTCCTCTTGTTCAACAACCGGTTCGCTTTTCTTGAACGGGATCATCAGATCGGTTATCTCGCTGTCCTCAAGTGGCCCCCTGTGGTACGTCAGCGTCCACCTTGACCTGATTACGGACTTGAATTTTGGGTCAAAAGTATTGCAGAAGAATTCGCCGGGCCGCAGCCTTGCGATCTCTTTTTCTGCGTCAGAGTCGAGCTCGAGCCCTACGCTTACGCGCTGGATGTCGCGCTGCGCGCCAAGCCTGCCGATAAAGCGGACATTGGCATTTGAGATCACCTTGTAGTCGAGGTCGACCGCGTTCTGGCTCGCAAGCAGCATGCCCAAGCCAAACGCCCTTGCCTGTTTTATCAGCAGCAATAGCAATTTCTTTGACGGCGGCTCCCTGACAGGCGGGCAGTAGCCGGCGATTTCGTCGAAGTAGAGAAGATACCGCAACGTCTGCGCGCTGCCCTGCTTGATCAGCCACTGGAATAGCTGCTGCAGTATCAGCTCGACAAACAGGTGCTTTTCTTGCTCTGACTGGATGTTGCGAAGGTCAAGTATGTTAATAGAGGGGCTGCTGAACAGCTCTAAAAAATTGATCGACTCTGCAGACGACCACGACCGCAGCTTTGGGTCCGATATCAGTAGGTTTATCCTTGTTGCAAGTTCCTTCCTTTCTTTGTAAGACACTACCTTTGATACCGGGAGCGAGCCGACGTAGCTAAAGGATGGGCTTTCGATGTTCCTGATGAGGTCCTTTACCGTGAGGTTCTCGCCATTTTTCCACGCGTTCTCAAGGATTGCGGAGACAAAGGTTATCTGTTTCCTGTCGCCTTCGCCGTAGCCGGAAAGGCGTAGCAGGTTAAAAGAGTTCAGGTCAAGTAGGTCGGCGGCCGACGCAATGTCGCTGCTCAGCAATTTGTTGAAATCTTTTGGGGCTGACAGGTCTGGTGAAATCCCGACAGCAAGTCCGGCCGACGACTTTGGCGTAAAAATCCTGACAGTGACTTTCTCAAAGTTTGAAGCAGCGTTTGTCGCCACCTTGAATTCGGCTGCCTTGTCCCGGTATATCTTTTGTGTGCTGGCGGCATATATCGGCCTGTCAATTTTCAGAGCGTCTGCCTCTTTGCCCGACCATTTTGCAAAGTCAAAATCGGCAGACTTGAACGCGAGGTTGCCAATGTCCCCCTTTGGGTCGATGGCAAATGTGGGTATGCCCTGCAAGGCAGCTTCTTCTACAATGACCTTTGACAGCACGGTCTTGCCCGATCCGGTAGCTCCCAAAATTATCGCGTGTTTTGTAAGCGCCACGCGATCAAGCTCGAACTTCGTGCCGTCTATTGTCTCTCCTATGTTGAATTTGGCAGGGCTGTCCAAGTATGGAATGCAGTATGTTGTGACGTGTTAAAAAGTGCTGTGGAATTATATCTTGCAACGGCAACCGTCGCCTTGCCACCATTGACCACAATCTTTGTAAGGGCACTTAATTCCAATCAATTTCGGATGGAAATTCTCATCCTTTACCTGGATGAGCATGGCATAGTTTGATATTCAACCTTATCAGAGATATACTGTGACGGAATTGATTGTAGAGTCGTATCGGAACTCTACTGTAAATACGATCTTGAAAGATATTGGCAATAAATATAAAATTGATCCTACAGAAAATCTCTTAAATCAAGATAGTCCGGTAGACGAAATCAAATTCAAGTATCGTACATATTCTGAATGTGTAAAGATGTTGTATAGGAAAGTAGGCGTCAGCTAACTGACATCAGATACAGAGATTCAAATTAACTAGGTTCTGACTTTCATCAATTCAATATGGCCGATAGTGCAACCCGGATTATTGCCTACATGAGCATGCATGAGGTCTTTTGCTCCTTTCTCAGGCAGCTTTTCTGTGGAGATATATCCACAGTTTTTGCAAATCACAATGTAACTCCATTTGACCAAGAGTATTATGTCCAGTTGAAATGGATAAATGTTCACGCACTTAATAAGCTAGAGTTGCTGCCATTGCTCGATTTTATGAGCTCGGAAACCAGTCTGTCAAATCCCCCATTGGACCTGCCAATTGAATTTTCTTTCCTTTTACTCATCATCTTCTTGCCATTCCTCACCTAGATCTTGTCCTTGCTGTGAATCAGGTATTATAGGAATCCATGGGCCGGCGCTAATAGAAGAGACAAGACCCAGAGTTATCGTAGGCATTTCATGCCTAGGGTAGAAAATTATGTTCACGAATGTGATGGTCTATCTTCGCATAAGAACTATTGCTTTGCAACGCGCTACAGGTTAAACAAAGAACAGTGCAACAGATATGGTTCATTCAACGGCCGTGCCTGCTACTAGGTTGAATTATAAGTTTGTTTAGTGTATGTACTATCAGAGTTGAATGGTTTTTGCCACAAAATAATTTTCCAATGAGAGAATGGCATGTTAAACATATGGAAACAGCGATTGTGAAGTATGTAACGGGGCTGTCGATTAATGCCTCTTCATGGGAGAGGAGGAATCATAAGAAATATGGCAATATAGCGAATGTCCGCAGGCAGCTCGATTATGACATCAAGCACGGTGCCACAAAAGATCAGGCGCTCTCCATATTAGCTAAAGTCCGGCATGATTCTTCTTTTTCGAAGCTGAGGAAAGGCGAGAACGCGTTATCAAGGTTGAATGAAGTGCAGGAACATTTCGCTCAGCCCATAGGAAATATTCGTTAGTAAAAGATCTAGTTATAATTGCAAATAGCCAAGAATTTGGTGTTAATTTGCCTCTCATCTTTTCTTAAGGCGCCTCCGCACTGTGACGACTTGCCTTCGTTTATATGATTGATGGCACTTCTAGTAATAGCATGGAAAATGTGAAAAACGTTATTCTGTCAGTGCAGGCCAGTACCAGTACATCAATGGTTTGCTGTCATACAAGGCATCGTCTATAACATGGTGTACTGCTTTTAGATGATCTATTATCTTGATAGAGCTGATATGCTCGTAGCACAGCTGACACATAACCATTGAATCAGCTCCATTCTTTATTATTGCCAAGCCACCACAAGTATACAACAGACATTGGCTATATGTAATTGCTATGCCGCCTGACATTTGCCCGAGTATGCCGGGCCCCATGAGAAACGCAACTGTTATGATTTGTACTGTTGGTCGTTGCGATGTGATACACGGCTCTGTTCTTAACTTCCAGCATTCAAGACAGAATTCACCTTCATCTTGAAAGATAACTGCGTCATTGATGCTTCAGTTGACATTTTTGTCGTTGGCTCCAGAAGATATTCAGCAGAAACATGCATATGAGCTGCGCAATAAAAAGATACAATATTCTGTTAACCCGCATTTTGGGGTCGACGGGCTAGCTGAGGAAGTAGGGTGTTAAGCACCAGGAACTGATAACGAGAGGACGGAGAGGAGAGCGGATAAGATACGAAGAAATCTCTAAAGAAACTCACAGAGGTCAAAGTCTAAGAGGCAGGACCATTCAACTATGATGAAATTTCCTTGAATGATGGCGACGCCCCGACAAATTTGGCAATTTTGTGCTTTAGAAAAACCTCGTGTTCTTTGCCACAGTCATTACACCGAATTCGAATATTGCCAGAAATGCTCTTGTATTTCGGTCTTATTACATCGTCTTCCTCGATGCATTCCATTACATTGCCACAATCACAAGAGAATGACTGTTTTGCCATTGTAAAAATAACCTGTTACTTTATAGTGTGAGCTGCAATTTATCCCTGTCTACGCATATTTCGCGATACAAACAGCCTTATGAGAAGACATTACTTACAGTCCAATGTAAATGTACGTACCTTGCCAGTCATGCGGAAAGGACTTCAATAACCTGTCTAAAGGCGTGCAATATTCAAGTATGGTTAAGGGATTCTTTGCTTTCTGTTCAGACGAATGCTGTAAGAATTTTCTTAATTCTACCACAAAGTAACCGTTATCACTTTGAAAATATTTAGAGCTTGTAGTGCAGCACGAGCTCGCCGGTCCTTTTTTGCTCTACCCGCTTTAGCTGGAGCCTGATACTCTGGACAATCTCGTCAAAGCCGTCTCCCTCTACAAGTGTTGTCGCCAACCTGCCGCCGGCAATCTTTGGAGCAATTGTAACAGTGAGCTCGTCGACAAGCCCAAGGCGCAAAAGAGACCAGTTGAGCTCGCCCCCGCCCTCGACCAGTATTCTCCTCAACCCCGTCTTTTCCAGCCTGCGGAATAGCTCCTTCAGGTTGACGCCATGAGACACAGCGGCGCTCTGGCCCTTCTTCCCTTCGCTTATGACCAGCACCTGCGCGCCCATGTCTTCTAATTTGTGTATCTTTTCCTCCGGCGCCTGATCTGTCACCGCTATAATCGTATTGATCCTAGACGCCGTGCGAATTATCTGCGAGTCAATTGGGATCCTGCCCCTGCTGTCGACTATTACCCTGGCTGGGTTTTTGCCCTTGACCAGCCTGACTGTGAGCCGGGGATCGTCTGCCATAATTGTCGAAATGCCTACCACTATCGCGTCAACCGATGCACGAAGTGTGTGGACCCGCACAAGGTCTTCCTTTGAAGAAATTTTCGAGTCACCGCTTGTAGTGGCGATCTTGCCATCAACCGTCATTGCGCCATTCATTATTACCTTCAATTCCCTGCCTCCACAAACCGCCCGTCGATCATGACTGCTCTGATAGAACTCTGGCTAAGCCTGTGAACCACTGCTGCGAATGGATCATGCATTGGGTAGAGGTCGGCATGTTTCTTGTCAATGAATATCAAGTCGGCAGCGCGACTGGGCTCTATGCAGCCAGAATTGAGTCTGAGGATTTGCGCCGCGTTTATAGTTGCAGTTTTCAACAGCTCGCGCGGTTCATTCATTTCGTCCTCGGTTGCCCTTGACGCCTTCCAGATGTAATCGAGCTCTTTCAGGATGTCCGGTGAGTTTAGCATCACATTGTCCGTGCCAATGGCCACGAGGCAGCCATGTCTCAGCATTCGCGCAACCTTTGGTATGCCTGCGCCAAGCACACCATTTGCCCTCGGGCAGACTACAACTCCTGTCCTATTTTTTGCAACAAGCGAAATTTCGTCTTCTGTGGCGTTTGTCATGTGCACGACAAAGTCAGGCTTCAAGTGCTCCATTATTCTGTCAACTTCGCTTCTGTCGGTGTGCATTTTTGAGAATTCGGCTGTTTCTTTTGATTCGGCGGCGTGTATAGCAACAAGCTGTTTTCCTGCCAGCTGACGGTATTGTACAAGGGCGGCGTCTGTGTTTTCATTTGCGCCACTTATCCCCAGTCCGTCGGATATCTTTAACACGCGCCGGGCTTGTTCCATCGCTTCGGTCGGCAGGCCGGCTGCATCCTTGGGGTTGCTGTAGTAATTTGTCCTGCCAAGCACTATGCATTTTATCGGCAGGCCGGCTATTGCCTCTTTCAAAAGTTTTACTCCCTCCGGCCCGTCTTCGCGAAAGTCCGCAAATGCGACGATACCCTTTTTCATCATGGATATTGCGGAATTCCTGATGAACGCCTTTAGGTGCTCCGGCTGGCTCTTTTGCAGGATCATCTTTTTTGCCCCAAACACGGGGTGGACCCGCGCGTCAAGCCGGTAGCCGGCGGCGACATCCTTTCCTATCGAATCCGCGATGTGGGTATGCGCGTTGATAAATCCAGGTATTATCAAAAACCCTCTTGCATCGAGCTTCTTGCCAGAGCCTTCGTACCTGCCGGCGCGTGCGCTCTTTATCCTACCATTCTCAATCTCAACGTGGCCCTGCTCTATATAGTCGAGCTCCCTGCCCAATAGCAGGCTGGCGTTAGTTATGGCTAGGGACATCGTATCTCATATATTGTTTGGATTTTTCCTTCCTTGCGCAGGTCTCTTATCGTGTCAAGCGCCTTTGTCGCGGCTTCGGCGGCCCTCCTGCCGGTCTTGCCAATCCCTATCCCGCAGTTGAGCTTGATGTCGATGCCGGCCTTCACTCTTTTTATGACTCCGTCTGCCTGCTCTTTTGTCATGCCGTTAGAAATTACCATAACATTATCGCCTCCAAGGAAGAATGCAAGCGAGTTATACTTCAGGAACTCTTCTGCAAGCCTGCTGTAGATCTTCATCACAAGTGCCGTCACTTCGTAGGGTGACAGTCTGTTGCCTACATTTGTCGAGCTGTCGATGTCAATGTGCATTATCTGCGCCATATTGGCAGCGTGCACGCTGCCAAATATGCGGGAGTCGCTGTCAATCATCCTGGCTTCTTTTCTTGCGCGGTAGGCGTCCAAGTTTGCTTCAAACGCAGTTTTGCCGGCGCCAATTGCCATCGACATCTTCAGGTCTTTGTAGGTCTTTGCCAGCTCGCGCTGAACCTCCCGGTGATCATTGGCGTCAAGACCGTTTGTTACCGCGAAATATTCGTCGAACCTGTTAAAGAATACGATTCCATCCTTGGCTGAAAAGAGCTGCTGAACGTCATGGTAGATTCTTGCTTGCAGCATCTGCAGCTGCGCTTCCCTGTCGCTCCCGAGCGTGACTGTCCAAGGGCCGTATCCCTCGATCCTAATTATTGTCAGCTGTATCATTTATTACCACAGTTCCCCCGGTGACTGTCTTTTGAAGCTTTCTTAAGCGGACGACCATGTTGACAGCCGCGTTTACCGCTCTCACTGGCGCGAGCTGAGCCCGCTCCCTTGCCTGGTCGATCGTCATGCCAGGCCCCGTTATCCCAAGCGCCACCGGCTTGCCATGCTTTAGCGACAGATCGGCTATCAACCGCGCCGCGTTTTCAGCGACAATGTCGTCATGTCTGGTGTCTCCTTTTATCACCGCGCCGAGTGTGACCACCGCGTCGACATTCTTTTTTTTCAATAATCGCTCAACTGCCAGCGGCATGTCAAACGTGCCCGGCACGTACAGAACATAGCTCACCGTGGCACCTGCCTTGTCTGCATAGTCTCTTGAGCGTTCGAGCATCTTGGATGTTATTTCACTGTTAAACTCGGAAACTACTATTGCAAGGTGTATCAATTGCTGGTTATGCCACCTTGGCGTGAGCTTTGAGCTCGCTTGCATCAATCAACGGAATGCTGAATTTAGCCGCGTACCCTTGCGCGGCCTCGATCGAAAGCGCCTTGTGCGTGGTCGAGTCCATCATTTCGCAAATGGCAACTGCCGGGATAATCCCTGCAAGCTTTGCCAGGTAAACGCACAATTCAGTGTGGCCCATCCTGTCATGCAGGAGGCGCTTTGATGCTATCAGGATCGGCACGTGGCCCGGCGCGCGGAAGTTCGCAAATTCTTCAACGCCATCGGAATCAATGTTCTTGCAGACCTCTGCCATCTTGGATATCGTAAGCGCCCTGTCGTGATCGGTTATGCCGGTGTACGTCAAGCGGTGGTTGACTGAAATTGAAAACGACGGCTTGTCGCCGTACGCTGGCTTGCCTTCTGTCAATTTTGAAAATATGCGGTTTACCTTGCCCATGCCGGCGATTATGTCGTGCATGTAGACGAGCCCCAGCTTTGTAGTAATTTCATTTGCAATTGCAAGGCACACAAGGCCGCCGGCGTCGTTTCGCATTGCTGCAATATGATGCGGTTTTATGAGTTCTGCTGCTACTACCATGTCGATCTCGTTTTCGCGTCCCTTGTCGTCGTGGACGAGAACGAATCTGCCCTCCTTGAGGGAAGCTATTGCTTCAGCAAGAGTCACAGTTAGCTCTTGCCGACGAATGTTATTAAAAGATTACTAAAAAGCTGGTTATTACCATGAATTTGGTAGTGTTCCATCTGAGGGTGTGCATTCAGGGTTGTTCATATGTGGTTGGTGACGGATGCTTCGAGCGAGTGTCAAGTTTATGTCCGATAAGTAATGCGGCTCCAACTACGGCAATTAATCCATCGAAAAAGAAAAACACATGATTTCCAGAATAAGTAAGTGCATCCCACTCAGTAAAACGACATTCATAGCAATTTGGGATGAATGGTTTTGAAAAGGAAATTATGAATAGAAAAAACAATCCACTAAAGACTAGAAGTCCTATGCCAGTCATGAAAGACTTGGACACCAAGCAGGTAGCTCAATCTTAGGTATGGAAGCACGAACATAAAAAGTTGCAATGAGGCAAGCTAGCTATGCTATATAGACTAACAAACATGGCTCTCTCAATGGTCAAGTCAAGAAAGAGAAGGGAGATTGAGGATAGGGAAAAGGAAATTTTTCAAAAGCGAATAACAGACCTGGAAGAGATAGCAGCCGCATATGGATTAGAATCCAGACGAGCTAAGGATCCTGAATCTCGGAGAAAAGCGGAATTTGCTGAGGGAATTGTCCGTCTGCTAAGCGAGTTGTATGGATTGCATGAATTGCAGCTAATCCGTACCGACGCATTGCAAGACAAAGTATTCGATCTAGAAGTTGTTATTGAAAAACTCGAGCTTGAGATCAAGAAAGAAAAGCAATAGCGATCCTACAAAGCGATTACTACATCTCGGAAAGGACTTACTTCTAAAGAAAATTAAGAAACTAAGACATAGCTAGCTTCATGAGCTCTTTCCATCCCTTTGCTTGCAGACCAGACGCCTCAGCGGGCGTTTTTCCCTCTAATGCCATGTGTGGCTTGACAAAGTTATACTGTATGCGCTGTCCTTCTGCTATGGGTGTCTTGGCAGTTTTCCAACCTCTAGTAACCTTGGCAGTGTTGCTTTGAGTTGGTGATTTGCCCTCTAGCGCCACATTTACGATTTTGGTAAGTTGTTGGCCACATACTTGCCGAGAATATCTGTCTCGATGTTTACCGTGTCGCCTTTGCGCCTTAAGCCAAGCGTCGTTATGCCAAGCGTGTGAGGGATGAGTGAGACAGAGACACGGTCGTCGTCGACGTCCACTAGCGTGAGGCTTATGCCGTCGACAGCTATTGAGCCTTTTGAGACCAGCGGACTTGCTAGCCCCTTATCTAGCTTTATCCAGATCTTTGTCTCTGACGGCGTTTTTTGAATGTCCTCGATAATGCCGGTACCATCCACGTGACCAAGGACGAAATGCCCCTCAAGCCTATCGCCGACTCTCATGGACCTCTCGATGTTCACCATGTCGCCGGGCCTGACCCCGCCCAGGTTTGTCTTCCTGATCGTTTCGGCAACCATCTCAAATTCTGCTTCGCCCTTTGACAGCTTTATCACTGTGAGGCAGGCGCCGTTTATGCAGACGCTGTCGCCATGCTCGAGTCCGCGCGCAAGCTTGCCCCCAAGCCTGACTCTCAAGGTGGTGTCGGCCCTCCTCTTGCTCTTTGAGATGGACCCGACCTTGCCCATGCCCTCGACGATGCCTGTGAACATACAGCCTGTCTAATGGATGTTGAATATTTAATATCAACTCTTTAATGAATTCAAAAAATCCAGTGGCGCGATTAGAGGTCGATTCATAATGCTCTTTCATGCGAGCACCAGTGTCACCTTCTGCTGTGTTTTTCGGCTTATTTCTATCGCTAATATTTCTGGATTGGCTTCGAAGCTTCAACCCGCAACACAGACACCTCACGCCTGGCCAGTCTATGAATATCATGCAAGTCTGGTATTGGTTCTGGCCAATAGAATAGATTTTCAAGTTCGATACTCAGGCAAGATGCACAATGAGCCCGGAACTAACAACTAACTCGAGCCACCAATCGAAGTTTTGTTTACGGGTATACTGAAATACATTTTTGTGAGTCAACAAAACACCATCTTGGAAGTCTTGCAATCCGCCCTACACTGTCCATTGTTTTCGCTTCAGTTAACCTATCCTTTTCAGTTTGCAACCTGCGCTGCATACCGGCATACCATCTGCCTAGTGAACTCGGATATGAAGAATTTGCACCTTATTCTAGTGTATTTATGTAATTTACGTAAATGCCAACAGTCATACATAAATAGTTGCGAATTGACTTGGATCTATGGAAATTTCTCTGGATATGCGGAGTGGTACCAATCCCTTTCCAACAAGCATCTCAGCTTTATTGGCGTCTCCTATTGGAAACGCGATGAACACTGATCTTATAATTCATGAGGCAGATTCGACTGTTCATGAAGCTCTCGAGAAAATGAAAGAAAAGGGTCAACGGAGCGTTCTTGCTTCTTACAAGGGTGAAGTGGTAGGCTTGGTGAGCAAGACAGACATCCTGTACAAAGTCACTTGTGAAGGCAGAAATCCATCTAAAGTAAGATTGAGGGAAATAATGGCAAGCCCTGTTTTTGCGGTTGATCCACAAACTACTGTAAAGGATGCTTTGGAACTCATGAATAAGAAAAATGTAAGGCAAGTAATGGTTCACGCATACTCTACTGTGTTAGGAATGGTGTACAGAGAAGGCATCTACAAAATGATGGAGACGATATCTCTCTGTTCTGAGGATACCGCATTGCACGGAACACCAGTTTGCATCATAGACCAGAAGACAATATCGTTTATCAAAGACACAAGCAAAGCAAAGTTCGTTTGTGCCTACTGCGAATCGACATTTGATTCAGGTGACGCATTATCGAGGCATATAGACCGGTTGCACATTGGTGCCGGAGCTCTGGAAGGTGATGTACGGCAGATGATAGATTGATGGGTTCAGGAAAAGTTTTTGATAGGTGCTACTTGCAACTATGCCATTAACGTCTTCACAGAAGACGGCACTTGGTGCTTCTATCAACAGCGCCATTTCTAACATTCCAAATCTTCTCGATAAATGGTACCAGACATCGTCTATTAGGAAATATCAAATCGAAAGCGTCAACGAATTCGTTTATGGATATGTTGTTGGATTCGTATCAAATGCTTTTCATAACATAATTTTCATTTCTGAAGGAAGAATTGCTACACTTGATGAAGCGCAAGAAGCAGAAGAGATTATTTCTAGAAGGCTTCGCGACATAAAGGACATAATCCAACGGGAAAGATACTATAACCGACTGCGACAATAGAAGAATATTATCCCTTAACCAGCAGTTAATCTTGCAATATTTATTTACAATCACTCCGCAATGTCTCCCATGTGCCAGACGGCCGTGTTTTATGGTGAGGCGCTCGCAAGGTATGGGTTTGGCGGCTCCCACCCGTTTGGCACGGACAGGCTAGGTGCGTTCTGGAGCAAGTTGCAAAGTGAAAACATCGGCAATGTCGTGGTTGAAGAACCAGTGCTTGGAAACGACCGGGACGCGCTGTCGTTCCACGACAGGGAATACGTCGAGTTGGTCAGGGCGGCGTCAAAGCGCGGCGGTGTGCTATTGGACAGGGGTGACACGCCTGCGTTCAAGGGCGTCCTTGAAGCGTCGCTCTATGTCGTCGGCTCAACCCTGGCAGCACTCGACATGGTGGTGGCCGGCAGGGACGGAGCGGGCAGGAAAATAGATCACGCGTTTAACCCGATAGGCGGGTTGCACCACGCCCGGCGCGACACTGCCGGGGGCTTTTGCGTATTCAACGACATCGGCGTGGCAATACTGGCAGCGCGGGAGAAGCATGGAACAAAGCGCATTGCTTATGTAGACATTGACGCGCACCACGGCGACGGCGTATTTTATGAATTTGAAGACGACCCGCTGCTGTTCATTGCAGACATCCACGAAGACGGACGGAATCTCTATCCGGGTACGGGCTCTGCGAATGAATCAGGCAAGGGATTGGCGGCAGGAACAAAGCTCAACATACCGCTAGAGCCGGGCGCCGGCGACGACGAATTCATTGATTCATTTGGCAGGATCCAGCAGTTTGTCGACAGCGTGAAGCCAGAGCTCATAATACTGCAATGCGGAGCTGATGGGCTAGCAGGCGACCCGATAACGCATTTGCAATACAGCTCGCGGGCGCATAAATTCGCGGCAGATTCACTCCACAGGTTGGCGCATAAGCACTGCGAGGGCAGGATAATCGCGCTCGGAGGAGGGGGCTACAACAAGGCCAATATTGGCAGCGCCTGGACCGAAGTGCTTAGGTCATTTGCCAACAACGATCTAAGATTGTAGACTGATAGCATTATGATCGTGGGTTCAAATTCAAATGGGCCCCACGGATTTTGATAATTAAGGCCAAGTGATGAAAGTTCTACAAGTTTAGCTTATGACGGGACAAATGCAAGCCAAGTTACATGAAATACTTGAAAGGGTCGTAATCCTTTTTTACTACTTGCCGCAACTTCTCACTATGGTCAAAGAGAAATTAAATTTGCCTTTTGAAGAAGAAAGTGAAAAGTCCGGCAAGAGTTCAAAATCTCCCATGAAGATAATAGCTGTGCTGATAAAGCCCGAGAGGGTCAATGGAGTAATTTCCGCTCTTGGGGGATTGAGGCTTGAAGCAACAATATGTACCTGTTATTGCACCAGTAGACGGGGTCATCCACATCTAGGGCGGAGTTTGTAAGTATACACAAATGCCCTACCTTGAAACCGCAAGCACGCCAAGAATGTATTACGAGTTGTTTGGTACAGATAACCAATATCCTGTGGTCCTGATCCATCCAATTGGAGGGAATATCGACATCTGGAATGACGAAATTGACATTATTCGTCAGCGCGGATTCAGGGTTATAGCATACGAATTGCGTGGTCATAACAGAAGTGACATAGGCAAAGTTCAGGCCTATACTATGCATGATCTAGTTAACGACCTTCATACGTTGCTTAATGAGCTGTCGATCGAACGATGCAGCCTTGTAGGCCACTCTATAGGCGGACAGATATCCTGCATCTATTCGGCCGCATACCCTGAAAGGGTAGATAATCTGATCGTTATTTCGTCATCTTCGGAAGTAATACCTGATGCCGACCTCGAAAAACATTACACAACTAGAGAAATAGCAAGAACACGAGGCATAGGAGCTTTAGCCGAAGAGACAATGAAAGAACACGAGGTTGCAAGAAATGCATTCAAAAATGAAAAGAAACGTGAAACATTTACAAGGATTTTCAGCAAGACGTCTGTAGAGGGCTTTGCTGCAGCTACCGTCGCACTTTATTCTATCCCAAAGAACACAACGGAGATACTAAAAAATTGCAATTTCCGTCTATTTGGAATTGTAGGCCGGGATGATGAGGTATTTGTAAGGCTGATGCAGCAAATGCAAAGAGAAATTCCAAGAATGAAATTAAAAATGGTTGATGAAGGCGACCACTGGCTAATAATAGAGAATCATAAAGCGTTTGATGATGCCTTTGCAGAAGCATTAGACAGTACCATTTCACTTTCGGGCAAACTCTCGCTCTAGCCCATACCCGCGTAGGATTACAAGGGGTATAGAGTTGTTTAATTATTGCGCTAGCACCTGATATTCATAGTTGGAAATAGTGCCTCGCAAAAAAACATTGATGAGAAAATCACGGCTGGCGGCCTGTGATGCGTGCGGTAGGGCAATTTCCAAAAAGAGTATCTCCATTGCTAAAACATTTGATGGATTCATGTATCATTTCGACTCTGATGATTGCCTACTGATTTTCAAAAAATTGAGGGCAATATATGGAAAAAATTTCTTCAGAAAGTCGTCAGCTTAGCTCTGATATTCGTGTAGGTATTGCAGGATTGCCAAAGTCCTGCGAATAAGCGGAATACAACTTTAACAGCTGACCATGTTTAACCTTGTATCCAGTGGTTACTGGTCTAATCACTTCTCGATATTCGTCCTTAAGATTCATGAGTACTTCTGCTATATTTTCTGCTAGCAAGATATGGCGATTATCTCCAAGATCCATAACCCTTCTGGCAAGGATAATGCCTGGTCCCCACACATTTTGATTGTTGTTGACATCACTTACCACGAATACAGGACCTGAACTAAGACCGATTCTGACGCCTATCGCTTTATCAGAAGTGACTTTTGCGTTAAATGCATCAAGTCTACGATGAAGCTGTATGCTCAGCTGCAAGGGAAGCTCCGGGTTTATTAAGAATCCAACGGCCATCCCATCCCCGGTAGGGAGAACTATTTTCTTATCCTTCGGCACCTTGTTGAAGGCATCACAGGAACCAATAATCGCATTCAGGTCTTCAATCTTTTCAATCTGCTTTTCAACTGAAAGAAGAGGGTCAGACAGGCCTACTATGTCTATAAAGAAAAAGTTGGCATTTACGACACCCGGTTGTAGTGCATAAAGAATGTGCGAACCATATATGTCCCCGAGCTTGCGATACGTATCGAGACAATGAGGATGGAATGGAGACTCTGATTCTGCATTGGCAATCGGACCAATGATAGGTCCGTTACATAATTTACATACAATATCAGTTCGGGACAGATTGTTGTCGTGTACAAACTCCAAGTCGCCGTCTTCTTTAATGCGAAACCTTATCCACTTGGGGACAGTATAAGCCATCTTAAAAGAAAAAAGCCGGACACTCCTTTGCGTTTCATCCCCCGAGTCCTCCAACCTTAACTGTATGATCCCATCAACTAGCGATCCAAGCGTATCCATTTTCTGTGCTGAAGAACTGCCTGTAATTGTAAAGAGTGCAACCACGTTATTTGTTGCCTTCAGAAGATCATATAGTTGTGCCACAAACTTTTGCACCTCTTCATTCGAAAATCTTGCAATCAGGTCTGTAAGCGAATCGAGGGCTACCCTTGTCGCCGATTCATCAGTTTGCAGCGCACTTGAAATGCGTTCCAATAAATCCGATAGACTTCTAATTTGATTTGTCCCGGGCTTTTGCACAGCGAACAAGCTGATAAATGCTGGAGCTTTTGCTGCTGTTTTTGATTTTGCAAAATAGGAATCGAATCTCTCTTGTGTGAGCGCCTGGCTGCAATTTATGTACAGGCAGTGATCTCCAGCTGAAATGCCCTCTCTGAGGAACTGCATGCTATAGGCCGTCTTTCCGGAACCTGAGGGACCCGCCAACAGCATGATGCATTTTGGAAACTCTCCGGGTCCTGAAAAGAGCAGTTTCTGGCCAGGGATGAACATCTTGTTTTCACTCAAAAGTTGTCACTTCCCTGTAGAGTCAGAGTTTGGTTGCCATTGCGTTGACCAACAGCTCCAACTGTTTTGTAAAAGGATGAGTGGGATACCTAAGGGCAGTAAGGAATTCTTTTCTGCTGAACTGTATGTCGCAATAGCATGGTATGGCAGAAATTACATCCATCTTTGTTTCCTTTGACAGCATGTGTTCAACATTGTCTGTTTCATAACTATCCATCAACAATACATTTCGACTCGCATTTTCTTTATCTAAAGTTTGTACGGTATGACTGGGCAGGCAATAACCGGAAACCCGGTTAAACAACAGAAATGATCTTGTTCCGTATTTTGTCAAAGATCCATAGATTTCAGACGCAAGTCTTTTTGTTCCTTCAACATCGATATCGCCCATTTTCAGGGTCAGAAAAAGAGTATCCGCCACGGCTAGGGCATTTATGGACCAGTATCTGATGCCCGGGCTTGTATCTATAATGACATAATCTAGATCGTAATCTCTGAATAAATACTCCCGGAGAAGGATAAATCTTCTCAGCTGTGATTTTGAGCTGTCTGAGGCGCCGGCTTCTATCTTGTATACCTCCTCCTTCTTCACGTTGCAGAATCCTATCCATAATTTTCCCTTGATTTCCGAGGTTTTGTCAAACTGTTTGCCATAATCCTGTATGCTATCTGTCACCGGGGTCATGACTTCGTCGACTTCTGCTTCACCAATCAGGTAGTCATTTAGCCATTTCTTGGGCTCTTTCTGGAAATACGCCAAGAGGCTTGGGGCATAAACATCCAGGTCCAATAGTGCCACCTTGAACCCTCTTTTTGCTAACAAAGCGGCACAATTTGATGCAATCGTTGTCTTTCCTGTACCACCTTTGTATGAATGAAAGGCAATGCACTTGATGGTCATAACTTAACTCTATGAGACTAGAATATAGCATTTCTCCACGCGTATGTTATTCCTTTGCTTTTTCTTCTTTTTCTCGATTAGATGACCAACGGCGATTATAGACCTCATCCTTGAGTTTGAATCCTTTGAACATCTGAAAATACGTCTGTCTTGCCTCATTTTGCTTGTCAAATTCGGACTGGATCCACAGCGACTCAAACATGGAAACGTTGGAAAATACCGTTGATTCGCTATTTGAATAGGTGGAAAGCCCTATCGCTTCCTGAAAAGTTTCCTTGGTATCGTCATTAACTTCTACGGTCAGGGTCTTGGCTTGGTCAATTATGAGCGTGGTTATCCTGGTTGGAAGAAGCTGTTGCAGGTAGTTTACCTGCAAGTTTTGATGTGGGACCTTTAATTTTGTGTTGGATATTTCCTTTACAGTTTCATCCTGCATTACCAATATCCTTACCCTGATTCCATGTGTAGATATCTGACCGATTTCTTCAAGAATGCCTTCGCGCTCTGCTATCAGAAACGAATTCTTTGTTGAAAAAAGGATCGCAATTTCATAGATGGCCGAACTTATTAGATCGGATATGAGAGATTTAACACGGAGTGGGTCTCTGATAGTTTCCATAAATTCAATTCCTGTTCCCCTTCCGATTTCCATGATTCTCTGCCTTGCAGAAAGCGCTCTCTCGATAATGGTATTGACAAGAAATCTCTGGGCATCAACAAAGGACGGATTAACAATCCGGAGTAGCTTCTCCTCGCCTTTCCCGGAAGTCAGATATCCAAAATACACTTGCTCATCGGCTATCAGAAAGCTGCCTGTCAGGCATGAAGTGTGGAAAAGTTCAAAGTCCTTCATCATCTCTTTGCATTGGGGCAGGTTTTCCCGGCTGATTTCTGTGATGCACCTTAACCTTGCCCCATTGCTCTTTAGATTCCTTATTTTCTGGTTATTTGCAGACACTATTTTTATCATTAGCGGAAGATTTTTTGCGTCAAAGTAGCAGTCAATGCCTTTCTTCAGACTGGAGAAAACTCCAGATATTGCCTTAAAAACATCCTGATTGGGGACGATCTGAATGTCTTCAGATATTGCAGCCAACTAAGTCATACCAGCAGGCGTGAGCTTATAAAGCCACGTGCAATTGGAATGCTGTCAGAAAACAATATTAGTTTGGGAATAGTTGTATTTCCCGTTGCCTATATTCTTGGATGTCCACAAAGTTCCTTTCTCGGAAGATAACCTCAGGGAGCTTTGCAAATCCCCTTCAGACGAATTTGGAGTTACACATGTGAATCTGTTTTACAACAAGGAAGCCAGTGTCTGTTTTTGCCTTCTGCATGCTCCAGATCTGGATGCGGTCGAGAAGCACCACAAGAAGGTAAACATACAGTGCGAATGGATTACGGAAGTAACAAACATCGTGAATGACGCGTTCAAGATGAACCAAGCGAAATAGTTGTGGTTACCTCAGAAAGTTTATGAGAAAACCTTCATTGTTTAATGTATAATGAAGGTCAGGGGACGACAAGATCTGCATGCACGCGGGTGTTTGCGTACAAACCCTGCCTTCCGTTTTTCAAGTGAAGGATGGAAAATTCGTGATTATTCAGGACGGAGCAAGCAAAAATAGGATCCGCGAAGTCGTCAACAAGTGTCCGTTTGGCGCTCTTCAGATCCGGTAATGAATAGTTTCGGCATATACCCCCTATCCTTTGGGTGCACCTTCTCTAGAATACTAGAAAAATGCGCAAATGCACATGTCTGAATAGTCTTACACAGGATTTGGCGAAGACCCTGAATTTATTAATGAGAATAGTAGAGCCAACCTGATTGAACCTATGAAGAAAGTCGCAGCCTACACCAAGACCTGAGGTTAAAGAGGCGAAAGGAGGTTTACCACCTTAACTTTGAGTTTGGTGTTCCAGCAATCAGGATAGCCGACATGATGAATGCGGACGAGAGTACTATCAATAATGACATACAGCTGCTCTTCCGGGAGTTCAGGAAAAGCGAGGTGGGAATTAGTTTCGAACATCTCTTTGCAAAACAAATGGTAAGGCTAGAGTCGCAGCGCAGTCGGCTGATGTCATATCTCGAAAAGGCAGATAACGTAGAAGAGAAGCTGGCTATCGAAGGACCCATAGCAGATATTGTTTTTAGAGCACTTGCTGCGTCATTTAAGGGTAGCTACAGGCAGATTGCAATTCCATGATGCTGTGAATCAGGAAATTAACGAAATTGCTAAGGCGCATAAACTTACTACCGGTTTTCTTCGGTTTTCGAAGCCCTGAAAGTATTGGCCAAGGGCAGAGAAACCATAGATGCCCAGAAGAGCGCCTGCCGTGAATTTCAGGGAAAACTGTGTGTGATCGACCATGCGCTATTGCACAACATAGAATAAATTGCAAAAGAAAGCGATAACTTAAAAGAACCAACTCCCTCAACCAAAGAGGCAGAGGTATGAGTGCTAACAAAAAGGCTTATGATGATGTTCTGAGACTGATGCGCGAGCATCACGTATGGTTTGACATGTCCATACCGCTTATTGCAAGTGAAAACGTGCCGAGCCCGGCCGTAAGGGAAGCGATGATGTCTGACTTTGGCAACCGCTACGCGGAAGGCTGGCCCGGCGAGCGCGTCTACGCCGGCTGCATTTACATCGACCAAGTTGAATTAATTTGCAACGACCTTGCGCGTAAAGTATTTCGATCAGAATTTGCCGACTGCCGTGCGACCTCCGGCGTCGTGGCAAACTTGGCGATTTACTCTGCGTTTTCAAACCCGGGCGACTACATGATGGCGGCTTCAATCCCGTCAGGTGGGCATATCTCACACGGCAAGAAAGAGCACTCAGGTACTGCCGGATTGGTTCATGGGTTGAACATCGAGCATTACCCATTTACGAAGGAAGAGATGACGATTGATGTTGATGCTACGAAGAAAAAGATTGAAGAGATGACGCGCGACGGCAAGGCGCCCAAGTTGGGCATGTTTGGCGGCAGCTTGTTTTTGTTCCCGCACCCCGTCGCGGAGCTGGCCGGCTTCATGCACGACCATGACATGTACGTCAACTATGACGGTGCGCACGTCGCAGGGCTGATAGCCGGAGGCGAGTTTCAAGATCCATTAAGGGAAGGGGCCGACTCAATGACGATGAGCTCGCACAAGACGCTGTGGGGCCCGCAGGGAGGCATCATTGTGTCGCTGGAAAAGCACGCGGAGGCGATCAAGAAGGCGATATTCCCCGGCATCACCAGCAGCCACCACCTGCATCACGTGGCAGGGAAGGCGATCGCGCTTGCCGAGTCGATCGAGTTTGGCAAGGCTTATGCCAAGCAGGTGATCAGCAACGCAAAGGCGCTGGCGGAAGCCCTGGCCGGCCATGGCTTTGACGTTCTTGGAGAAAAGCGCGGCTACACCGCGTCGCACCAGATCGCTGTCGACGTCACAAAGTTTGGCGACGGTGGCACCATTGAAAAGGACCTAGAGAAGGCAGGCATCATACTGAACAGGCAGCTCCTGCCGGGCGACATCAAGGCCGGCAGGCACTATATGCATCCCGGCGGCGTGAGGATAGGGGTGCCGGAGACGACGCGCCTTGGCATGAAGGAGAGCGAGATGAAAGAGATCGCCGACTTTATCAAACGCGTGGTGGTTGACAAGCAGGATGCGGCTAAAGTGGCTAAAGATGTCGCTGGATTCAGGAAGCAGTTCCAGAAGGTGCAGTACGCGTTTGACAACGCGATCAAGGCGTACGAATACATCAGCCTGACTGGAAGTAAGGTATATGCAAGTTGAGACTTTTTCTATCTTTTCACGCTCACAAATGAGTCGAAACTTGTCAGAATAATTCGATAAGCTATACCCAGAGTTTCACTTTACGAAACTGGTATGCAGGTCATATTCTTGGAACACGAATGCATCAGATGAGGTAAATACGCTATTGAACTACGGCTTTGCAATTCCAGAGTCATAAGTCTGGAAGTTCATTAACTCTGTTGACCTTGACCCAACGGTTGGCTTTTTGCATGAACTCGCAGCTGCCAAAACGTCATTGGCCTATGACATTCAGGAATTGGTTAGGTGGCTGGTTGACCTTTCTGTTTTGCAAATACTTGAAGAAAAGAATTTGAAGAAGTTAGACTTTATTGTAACAGAGAACTACCAACTTAGAGCCTATCCCATCCGCGATTCACTCGTACCTGCTGACAGGTATTATGCAGTCATAGCGTTCTATTCAGTCTTGATCTGTCTCTCGCTGGCAGGCATGGGACGACTGGTCAGAAGAAAATGGGATGGCGCATACCTCGCGTCCGCTAGCCTAGTAATCTCTTCGCTTGCGCCCAGTCCAGCTCTGGCAATTCGGTGTTTGTACTAGGAAATCGGGATTTGTACCAATGGCTTTCTATGATGTACGAGCAAAGAAAAGCCGGTGGTACGCGGATGGCGCACAACCATTGATTTATTTTCTATCGACGCTTTTATTTGACTACGACGTCTCCTGCCATCCAAGGATGCACCAGGCAAATGTAGTTGTATGTTCCTTCCTCGTTGAATGTAACACTGAATGAGTCTATTGAAGGTAATCCTGGGGGCGTCAGTCTTGCGGGCCATATCCAACCAGAATTGACATATTTCTCTGTGCCTGTCATCGTGTAGTTTCCGTTTGGTGGAAGATAGGTAGCATTTCCTGCAGAATCGATTACCACCGGGCTTAGCGACCGGTTATTTACAGCCACAATTACATTTTTGCCTCCCTCCCCCGGCATTACAATTGGGTCCGCATTTGAGTTCGGAACTGCAGGTGTAAGCGTTGTATTACCTTCTATAACGAATGGAGCCGCAAAATCTGCAAATGCGTTCTTGTCCATAATGAAAGTTGCCGTGTGGGGTTCTGATACATGAGTTGGATTGTAAAATACTACAGTCTCGCCTACCTTGATTTCTGCGTGACTTGGAAAGAATAGTGTCATTGGCGCTACGTGGCCACCTGCACCTGCCCTGACTTTAAAGACACCGTCTTTGTAATCCATGAACTTCCTGTTCAACGTGTAGACGAACGATGGTTTTTCACTTTCTTCTCCAGAAGTTACATTGCCTTGTCCTTGCGGTTGGTTGTCATGCGGAATTCCACCGCTGCTTGACTGGGCTGTGCTATTTGCGACGGAAACGCTTCCGATTATTGCAAAGAGCAACCCTGCCGCGATAGCTCCTAGCACGAGAATTCGGGTTTTCATAACACAGTTTGGAGGCAACCTTGCTTATAAGAGAGCTGCAGCAGATAACAGCAGACTCCACAGTGTTTAGAAATATTGTTGCAATGCACCTAGGCCCAGCTTTAACCTTTAATGCCGATCAATAGCTACTATACTCACCAACATTACCTTTTCTAACTATATCCTCAATAGAGTAGTGGGGCCAGCAAGATTCGAATCCCCGCATATAGGAGAATTCGGTAAAGCTCAATGTGTTGACGAAATGGCTAGCGGGGCAAGCTCTCATTCAGCATGAGAGCCAATAGCGCGGCCCTCAGCTCCTTCCCATTAGAAGCCTGTTTGAAGTATATTGCGTTCTTGGTGTGGTCAATCGACTGCGAAATCTCGTCGAGTCGCGGCAGGGGGTGCATCACCGCGACGTCCTTCTTTGCCTTTGCAAGCGTCTTCTCGTCTATGGTATAAGTCCCCTTTACCTTTTCGTATTCTTGCGCGTCTGGGAAGCGCTCGCGCTGTATTCTCGTGACGTAAATGACGTCCGCTTGCGACAGCACTTCGTCAAGCTCGTTGTGCTCCTTTATCTTCATCTTGCCCTGCATTTCATAGATAGACTCTTTCCTTACCTGCAGGGTCGGTGGCGACACAAGGTGAATGTCAATGTTATAGTTGGCAAGCCCATACAGGAGCGAATACACGGTCCTTCCGTACTTCAGGTCGCCCACGATTGCAATCGACAACCCGTCGATCTTGCCCTTCTCCTTCAATATCGTGTATAAATCCAATAATGCCTGTGTTGGATGTTCTTCACTGCCGCTCCCAGCGTTTATGATTGGGTTCTGTGACAGTTCAGCTGCAAACCTGCTCGAGCCGTCCATCGGATGCCTGAGCACGATGACGTCCGAGTAAAGGTCGATGATCCTTATCGTGTCTGCAAGGCTCTCGCCTTTTTCAACCGAGGACGACTTTAGGTCAGCGATGCCGATAGAGCTGCCGCCAAGCGACGCCATCGCGGCTTCAAAGCTCATCCTCGTCCTTGTGGAAGGCTCGTAAAAAATGTAGCCCAGAATCCTCCCCTTGCCAAGCTCGCCCCGCTCGCCCGGCTTCAGCCGGCTTATCCTGTCCGTCGCGTCGAACACAAACTCCAAGTCGTCCCTTGTAAAATCCTTGATCGAAACAATGTCCTTGTCAAAGAACGGGTTGGGCATCACTGGCTTATCGAAAGGAGGTTGTTATAAACACTTCTTGGTACAATCAGCATGACAAGAGAACGTCAGTTTTGACGGCCATGATAAAGTCGTTTTTGTTGAACCCCTTTATCTTGTGCATCCACCAAGCGACCGTGACCCTGGCCCATTCGGTCAAAATGTCAGGGGGGCGCACTTGCCTTTCTGTAAGCTCGCCAAGTTTGTTGATGAATGCCGGCGCCTCTGCAAAATCCTTGAATTCAAAAGACCTCTTAGACCCCGTTATCCCGTTTCTTTACACCAGCGAGCAGCGCTGCAGCTGGTGGTAGTACCGGTCGATTTCGCGCCGGTAAGCGTAGGAACGCCGCCACGGCAGGGCTCGCACTTCATTTCGTCAAGTGACTTTAGCATCTATGAAGTGATAGCCGGCTTTTCTTCTTTGCTAGCATATTGTAATCTCCTTTCTCCTTCCATCAAGGCATATCCTGTAGTTGTCAAGCAGGTCCCTGCCCAGGAGCGCCGTGGCCGGCGTACGCTCGGGTAGGTCAAGGCATCCTACGTGTCTGTTGTCGTAGAGCTTGCCAAATAGCTCAATGGATACTTCGTAGTACGGAATATAGATTATTCCTGCTCCAGTCACCGTTTCGTCGCTGCCTGCAAATGACAGGTTCATCTCATTTGCAATGTATGTAGGAATGATCGTCTTTGATGAGGCAAAATCTAAGTGAGCATCGACAACAATCTTCCTGTTGCTGCCTGCGTCTATGATTGCCATGCTGACCAGAGGCAAATTATTCTTGTATTGAACAGTGGTTGATTCTGTCCTGCCAGCCATAGACATGTACAGGCGCACATCTAGAATAAGTAGATGTTCATCCCTAGACCAAAAATTCGTGGCTGAAAGACTGCATGGATTGAAAGGTTAAAGTACTTGCAGCAACCTTATGCAAAGTCTGGCGCGCAAGTTCGAAGAATGGTTGAATACCGTTGCTGCAGACCTTCGACAGAAAGCTCGCAGAGGCGACGAATCAAACAAACCCTTGCTCAACCAGATTAACTATGTCCCTCTGCATCTTTTCCTGTCAGGCAAGCATGACTTGAAGCCAACCCACGCAGAGCTGAAGGATTGGCTGCACAGCGGCCAGGTAGACGTGCTCAGAATGAGCAGGTAGGGCGATTCACGACCTCTTGAAACCAATAATAGTATCAGTGTTCAGGATGTCACGGGCGGGCCCTTACCTTTGATATTGCCGACGTGAATTTCCCGTTGGAATCCGACTCTACCCCGATGTCGTATGATTTGTCGAGCTTGCGTGCATAAGTTACTTCAGAGATGGGCCTTCCCAAAGCGTGGCAATCTCTGACTTAATGTCGGCAATGATCTTTTGCTGGTCTAAGTCGCTTGTAAAAGTATGCGATGCAGCCGCGCGATTCTCTCTGGGACATTGTTTGGCGAAGATGGGGTTTCCTTGGGCTTTATCGGAACATCAAAGGTATCACGAAGCTCGATGTCGTCGGCCTGATCCCCAAGCCTTTTCAACGCTCTTTCGTGTTGCGCTTAGACATCACTTACAATGATACTGGCATTCCATGGAATTTAACATTAATAAGGTACAAACTCTGCAATCAGCCCCTGGTCCCATCCGTATTTTGCCCTCATCAGCTTCCTGACCTCGGCAGCTGCAGGGTCCTTGCTCTCAATTACTCTTCCAGCGCCCGCAAAACTCTTGCTGCCTACACTGAATGAAACTTTAGAATCGTGCATGATATTTTGAACCCAATGAGCTTGCCCCTTGCCTTCCGACATTACATAATACCTATCTGCGTATTTTACAAACCAGATCTCTATCGTATGCTGCCTGCCCGTCTTCCATCCTGTGGTAGTAATGTAAAGGAATTGCTCCTGTGACAATTACTACGAACAACGCGCTGATATCTAATATCCCTAGCGAAACTGCAGGGTTCGCTTGCCATTTAGAATTCAAAAATAGGTCCAAATCTACTGACATCAGGATGATGCTCGTTCGCTGCTACACTTGCAAGATAGTTTTTGACATCGACAAGCCAGACCAACGCAAAGAGGCTATCAAGCATAGCAGGGCATGCCACGAAATGACCCGGGGTTTCAGGGCGTAGTAGCTATGGGTGCTTTGCAAGCAGATTAAGAAAATCTAATAAACACTTCTTACTTTCGGAGCAAGCTGAAAAAGATGTACAGTATGGCTAAGATTTCAAACCTGCAAAGGATCATGTTTGTTGTTAGTATCAGCTTTGAAATCGGGTCGAGCGCCAGCGAAGTTATGTCGGTGCTCATTCCGGTGGTGGACGGCGCCGAGACCGACTCGAACATGCCATCTTCAAAGCCCCTTCCTGTAAGGTGGCTCAGGACAGAGCCCGGGAGGACCGAGAGAAAGATGTAAAAACCGATGACGATTAGGATTTCCCTTACGCGCGTTGTCCTGTTGACCCGCATCAGCTGGAGGGCCTGCTTTGCGTTCCCGTCAGAGGACATGGTGACGGTGGAATTGACATGACCGACTTTAAGATGACGCGGCTAGAATCCTCGCCTTTGAGGACCACCTTTTTGACGACTTCGCTGCTGGTGACCATGTGGACCGCCAGCCAGTTTCTTGTCAGGATGACTGACTCTAGTTATTGCGACTGCATCTGCTCAACAGCGGTAGCCACGCTTGCACCCTCTTCTAGGGTGGCGAATTCTGCATATATGACATGGCTGGTCTTTCCAGCACATCTTGCTGCTGCCTGAATAATCGGCTGCAGACTAGCAGCTTATGCTTTTTCCTAACAACCTTTCTGCTAGTTAGCAATGATGAAATCATGTTGATAGGACCATGTCGTCTATACGCCGGATGAGCTGGCAACCCCTCTTTCAATAGGTTCATATCAGATATTTCATAACGTATACAAACTCTATGGCAATATACAGGTACACCTTCTACAAGAGCCCCAACATTGGCATATTTGTCAAGGCTAACGACAGTCTCATACTTATCCCGCATGGGTTTGCAGACACAAAGTCGGAAAAGCTTGCCGAGTACCTTCAGGTAAGGGAATCGCGCGCTTCGATCGCGGGCACCCGGCTCCTGGGTCCCATGTCCGTCATGAACAACAACGGCATCCTGCTCCCGTCGATAGCGTCTGACGACGAGGTCGAGTCCATAAGGCAAGCAAGCCAGCTCAACGTCGAGCGGACGAACAGCAGGTTCACGGCGATCGGCAACCTAATAGCGACAAACGACAACGGCGCCATAGTGTCGCCCCTGCTAAAGGGCGAAGTCGACCGGCAGGTGCAAGACGTGCTCGGCGTCCCGGCCCATACGATGGCGGTGGGCGGCTTTGTGCAGACGGGTTCGATGGTCATTGCAACGAATGTGGGTGCCGGCGTGCACCCAAAGGCCACTGAGGACGAAGTAAGACAAGTTGCCGAGATATTGCAGGTGCCGGCAGAGCCTGTGACCGTGAACGGCGGCATACCGTTCCTAACGTCAGGCGTCGTTGCAAACAGCAAGGCAGTAGTGGTCGGCAGCCTTACTAGGGGTCCCGAGCTTATCATGCTGAGCAGGGTCTTCAACGCATGATTATTGAGATCCTCTGCGTCGGCAACGAGCTTCTATCTGGCATTACCCTCAATTCCAACGCGCACTGGCTGACAGGCCAGATCGCAGGCGTGGGCGGGGTCGTAAAGCGGGTGACAGTGGTCAGGGACGACCTTGGCGAAATATCTGCAGCGGTGCAGGATACACTTGCAAGGAAGCCCGACATTCTGGTGACGACGGGCGGCCTTGGCGCGACGTATGACGACCTGACGCTTGAAGGCATGGCCGCCGCCATTGGCAAGCAAGTTGTCCTTGACAATCGCGCTGTGGAGATGCTGAAGAAGAGCTATGCAGTACGCAGGCTCAACTATGAATTAACTGAAGCGCGATTAAAGATGGCAAAGATCCCGGAGGGCTCTACTCCAATTCAAAATCTGGTTGGAAGCGCGCCGGCTATCATGGAGCAGGCCGGCAAGACAAAGATTTTCTGTCTGCCCGGAGTACCGTCGGAAATGCAAGCAATATTTGAAAAGCTCGTTCTGCCGCTGGTAAAGGAAGGTGTGGGCAGGTTTGTCGCTAAAGAGATCAACTATAGCGTGAGGGGTGTGACCGAGGCCATGATGGCGCCGGCGCTAATAAACATAGTCGAGTCGCATCCTAGAGACGCGATCTACCTCAAGACCCACCCCCGGGGCTACTACAGGAAAAAGACGCCGCAGATAAGAGTGCAGCTGATATCCCACGGGAGCGACGAAAAGGACGTGAAGAAGAGGCTGGGCGCGATAGCAAAAATAATCGAAAAAGAAGTGATAAGGCTGGGCGGCAGGATATGCTGATCATTTTGCTAATTGGGATTGCGGCCGGCGCGGCAAGCGCACTTTACCTAGCCTACAACTATCACCCATTGCTGCTTAATGGCGCAGCACACGCGGCTATCTTTGCGTCAGGGCTCGTCGCGATTTATTTTGTAAACAGGCTTAATGCGCACGCCGCCGGCTGGTATCTGGCTGGCGCGCTGCCAGTGCACCTGGCAATACACTTTACGATAATAGGTGACCTTGCTCAGTTGATTGGCGTGAGCCACATCATGCTGAACTTTTTGTCCTTGCCGTGAACCACGGCCTCGAACAACTCCTTCAATCGCTTTGTCACCTTGCCTACCCTGCCGTCCCCTATAGCCCTGTTGTCTATTTCGCCAACAGGCTTTACTTCCGCTGCAGTGCCAGTAAGGAACACTTCGTCCGCGATGTATAATTCGTCGCGTGAAATGTTGTGCACTTCACACTCGATTCCGCATTCCTTGGCAATCGCTATTACGCTGTCCCTCGTGACGCCGGCAAGCGCGCCAGAACTTGTTGGCGGTGTCGCAAGAACGTCGTCCTTGACAATAAAAATGTTCTCGGCGCTTGCTTCGACCACCATGCCGGCAGCATTTAGCATCACCGCCTCGTCAAAGCCGGCCTTGATCGCCTCGACCCTGGCGAGCGCTGAATTGGCATAGTTGGCGGTGGCCTTGGCGCGCATCGGCATCGACTTTGGGTCGATCCTTGTCCACGACGACACCATTAGGCGCGCGCCTTTGTCGGCCCCGTCACACCCCTTCAGGTACTCGTCCCACTTCCAGACTGCAATAGCAACCGACACCTTGTTTGGCATCGGGTTGACGCCCATCTTGCCGTAGCCATAGAATGCAATAGGCCGAATGTAGCATTCCTCCATCCCGTTTGCCTTTACCGTATCGATTGTTGCCCTTTCCAGCTGCTGCTTGCTATATCCGAGATCCATAAAATAGCATTTGCCGCTGTCTAGCAGCCGCTGGACGTGGTCACCCAGCCGGAATATCGCGCTGCCGTTGACTGTCTTGTAGCAGCGGATGCCTTCAAAGACTCCTGTTGCATAGTGTAGCCCGTGCGTCAGGATGTGGATCTTGGCGTTGTCATAATCGACAAGCGAGCCGTTGAGCCAGATTTTCCCTTCTGTCATTTTATCCCACGGATCTTTGTTCGGGTCGAATGTATGGCCTTTACCGCGTCAGCGACGCTGGAGCCCTTGTCCTCGACGACAATCAGGATCCTTGACGTCTCTTCCTGCGCGTCAAGGTTCAGTATGTTGATGTCGTGCTCGCTCACCGTGCTGCTGGCAGTCGACGCTATTTTTGGAACGCGCCACATTTCGTCGCCGATGAGTGTGACCACGCCCCGGCCGTAGACGATGTCTGCCTTCGGGTAGTAGGCGCGGAAGTGCCGCTCGTGCCTCCTGACATAGTCGGCGTCGAGAAATAGAAGGCGAGTTATCTCGGTATCGTCTACCCTGTAGGGCGACAGCTTTATGAAATCGTGGTACTGCCGGCCAAGCTCGAGCGACGCTACCAAGTGTGACGCCGCGGCGCTCTCCATCCTCACCATCGAGCAGTTCTTCTTGCCAGTGACTATTTTTATTGGGTTGCCGCTGCCAGCCGGCGGCTTTCTCTGGATCATTGTCACGCTGCCCGGCTTGGCCATGTCCGTTATGACGATCGGGATATCGAGGTTGTTGTCGTCAATCTCCTTTATCGCGATTGGGTCGAGTATCTTCATGCCAAACATGCCGGCAAGCTTTGCCTCGTTGTAGGACAAATATTGTATGAACTCGAGATCTTCCTTCACTATCCTCGGGTCCGCGCTCTGCACTGCGCTATCCTTTTCAAAGTCGATCTTGACGTCATAGCCGTCGTTGAGAAGAATCGCGACATCTGCCGCGGTCCTGTCAGAGCCTCCGCGCTCGTACGTAGTTTCCAGGCCATCGACCGTCCTGCCGATAAAGCCCCCCATCGACACCACATCGCTGTGTTCTACCAAGTCTATCAGTTGGTCGGCGTGCCGCTTTGACTCTTCTACCATAAAGTTGGCTGCTTCAAAGTTGTCGTCAGTGATTATCGGCCACTTTTCAATCGATACGTGCGACGACTTTATCCCGGCGCCCTGCATCACGTAATCCATCAAATACGACATTGTGACTTCGCCGCTGTACGCAAGCGTTCTTGACCGTATCACGTCGACAAACCGCCTATTTTCTGCAGCCTGCTTTAGCGAAATTATCACCTGCCGGTAGAATTTGTCAAGGATGTCAAGGAACTCTTGCCGGCTGTGACTGTCCGTCAGGTACTTGCCGGCTATCCTCTCGTAGACCTCTCTCAGCACTTCTATCTCAACAGGGGTTGAAGCAGCATAGCTTCGGCCCACGTTTATTGCAACGTCGGTCATGGAGCTTACCTTGTTGTTGTATTCTATCAGCGGCGCCGAGAAGACTGTGACTACTTTTGACTCTTCCTGCAGTTGCTTTATCCGGTCGATAATCTTGGGGATCAGGGTTCCCTCTACCCCGAGGGCGCTGCCGCCAAACTTGGCAACCGTGATAGAAGTCATCGGTATCTGAAAGCTAGTTGCATGGAATTCCCTATATTAAATATGGGGCAATCCTAGAGAAGCGTCTCATAAATAGATCAAGATCGATACTAGATGGAACTTGAGTGTCGATGTTGCATCCGGTGCGGCGGCAAGATGGTCTACACAGGCTTCAAGATTTACAAGTCTCAGCTGTGCGGCGCGAAGAAATTCCGGAAGATCTGATGTAGCTAGCTGTCCAATGTGTTCACGCAGGCCTTGCAGTAATATTCTATCTTGCTAATCTTGTCCATGTCCCACATGACCCTGTAGTGGGCCACCCTGTCGCAAACTCTGCACCGGGCTGTCCGAGGCTTGTTGTTGTAATATGACGAAGTGGGTATAGAGATGGTTGTCGCAAAGTATTCGACTTTTCTGCTTTTGTTGCTTCTCTTCACGATAGGTCCGCTGATACTGTTAGATTGTAAGTGGATAAATATCTGTGTATTCTATCTATAGGCTGGATAGCATATGACTGAGGATAATGCAGAAGAAAGGTTTTTCCGTGAAAGCTATGCCCAAGAATTGCAGAGGAAGAAGCAGGATCCTGAATTGGAGGAAGAAAGGAAGAAGGTAAAGCAGCAGGCAATGAAGACGCCGGGCCGGAGGGGAGAGCAGATAAAGCATGAGGAGATTGACAAAGAGATTGTCAGGCGTTATCAGCTGAAGCGCAATGAGAAGAAGTAGAGATTATTTATCCAGCATTTATATTGAGGGCAGCTGAAGGTTGGTTACTAATGTCATACGGTGAAAGACGCTTTGGAGGAGGAGGCCGCTTCGGTGGCGGCAACTTTGGTCCAAAGCCGGTAGAAGTAGGAAAAGAATACGACGTGCAAATTACGGAAACGAGCAGAAAAGGCGACGGCATTGCCAGAGTACAGGGATTTGTAATCTTTGTCAAAGACGGCAAAGTTGGCCAAACCAGCAAAATCAAGGTCACCAACGTCGGTGCCAGATTTGCTACAGCAGAACTAGTACAGCAGCAGTAAAACAAATCCAAGAAAATGTGGCAACTGCCTTTTGGAAAGTACCACAGATGTTTTTTCTTATTTAATTGTTTAACAAAAGCCTGACGGTTTATCAGTGATGATTTCTGCCATTGTCAACTGCCGCTTTCCCTTCGATACAAGGATTGTTGACGAGCCGAACAGGGAGGCAGCTATAAGCCACGTTTACAGGACATCTGGAATTTTACGATCTGATAGTAAAAGTCATTGCTGACACTGAAAATGTCCTTCGGAAGACCGTATCTGCGAACATTGGCAAGATCCGCAACGTCAATTCTACAGTTACCATCGTTACAGCTCGAGCTCTTAAGCATACATACACTTTTAACCCGCATACACGCACGATACCTGGTTTTTAATTTGGGCAAAAGAAAAGTTCTGAACGAATCTGCCCTAAAAGAGATGGTGATGCCCGGCGAAGGTCAACTTTTTGGTAGAGTCATAAAATTGGTCGGCGGGGACAATATCATTGTGAAGTGCACTGACGGCAAGGTGAGAACCTGCCGGATAAGAGGAAAAATCAAGCGCAGGATGTGGATAAGGGATAGCGACCTGGTGTTGATAGCGCCGTGGGATTTCCAGTCTGAAAAAGCCGACATTATTTGGAGATACATATCAGCGCATGCAGAAAAGATCAAGCAGGACGGCCACCTAGCAGGACTGGAATAACTCCTGAAGGGGCTATTTGTAGCGAGGGCGTGGATTTCCTGGGTTCTGTGGGGGAAAGGTCCTCTTTGGCGGCGCGTCATTTTCATGACCGGGATGAGACCTGATGTGGCTCCAATATTCTGAATTTGTTATTGCCTCTTTACAGAGAGGGCAATTTGCATAACCGCATTTATGGTGACCTGCAAAATTAGGATGTATCGTTAGATGGCATGTAGCACATTTTTCCAAGATCTATCACACTATAGGTAAAGCACCTGCAATTAGTACTTTTGGTAACGTATTAGGGAGACTTGATTTCAGAGTATATCTTGTCCCTGTAGTTGAAGAACCTGATCTCTGCCTTCGCGTTATTGTCTCCGTATTGGTGCATTCTTCTTGCCAAGCGCCACGAGTTGTCGTCTTGGTAGCCATATGAAGATGAATAGTATGCCCCTTGTATGCTCGCATGCATCGCACGAAGATCCTTGACGGCGGTCAGAAACTGGCGCAGTGATTTGTTGTTTGCCGCTTGCTGCGTTTCGTCATTGTTCTGCATGCCTATTGCGAGCAGCTTTTCAGTGCTCCGACCATAGATGCCAACGTCAAATGAATATTCAAGCCCAGACTCGCCGGCGATTTTTTCATCCATTACAAACTTGTGTAGTGTGGGGCTGTACATAGACGAAAGAAAAACTGCAAACCTGAAATTTGAAAAAGAGTCCTGGCAATCAAGGAATATCTGCTCAAGCAGCACGACCGCCCTGTCGTTAAGCCTAGCAAGCAGGGTTGCCAGCTTGGGTTTCCTTGGGAGATCCCTTCCGCTGATGCTTGCATCGAAGGTGCACTTGCAGCGCTGTGCCACCATTTGCAGAATCTGGACCGGGATGTTGTAGTTGGCAAGGCGCGTTTCTATCTCAAGGCGCTGTTTGGCAGTCAATTTTTGCTCAGTTGCAGACAAAATCAACACTCTTGTTATGCTGGAGAGCCTATTAAACGCAGCTTGTGTCTGCGCACACAGATTTAATAGGAACGCACTGCACACCCAGTCATGCAAGAGAATAACAGTTTTGCGGTAAAAGTTGATGCAAGCATTAACCACATATGTGATGAATTGAAGCTGACCTCTTTTGTCAGAGCAAAATGCATAGAGATGTCCGGTGAAGTAAAGCCGAAACAAGACACCAGTGTGACAGGCCCTGTTGCAAACGCCATTGCATGTGCTATCGTTTCAATAGTTCACGGCGAAGCAAGGAGAAAGGGAAGAGTGGCTCAGCATCTCCCGGACAGGATCATTGGCAAGGTGTTTAAACTGAACAGCGTTGCCGTGGTATACAATAAGCGCCTGCTAAATTCGGTCATGGGCGGCAACCCTGCAAAAATGGCAAACATATCTGGCTAATCGCCAGACATTTTTTGGCGCGACATCCTGACCATTACGTTCTTTAATTTATGAATCCCGTAGCCTGTCTTTGACGATATGGTAAGTGGGTCCTCCAGCTGCAGATGTTTCACGATTTCCTTCATCTTTTGCTCATCTACAGCGTCGTGCTTTGTCAGGACAACAAGGACTTTGGCGCTGTCAACCTGTAGTTCTTTCATTACGTCCCAACAGCTAGAATATTTGATGCCGATGTTTTCAAGGCCTTCAGAAGAGTCTACCAGAAGCAGGATCAGATCTGCGGCAAGCGACTCTTCCAGGGTTGACTTGAACGCGTCTATCATGTAGGGCGGCAGCCTGCTGATAAAGCCCACGGTGTCTGTAAGCAGCAATTCCTGCCTGTTATCGCTGAATTTCAATACCCTGGTGGTAGTTGAAAGCGTCGTGAAAAGGCTGCTCGAAGTTTCCTTGTTCTCCTTTGTGAGCACGTTGAACAGGGTGGTCTTGCCTGAGCTTGTGTACCCCACAAGCGAGACAACGGGCATCTGGGTTCTTGTCCGTTGCTGGCGATATAGCTCGCGCTTTCTCTTGGCTTCGACCAGTTTTTCTTTGATAAAATTCATCCGCCTTTTCAAATCCCGAAACTTTACATCCACAGTGTATTCGCCCATGCCGCCTTTTCCTGGCCTTTCATTGCCTGAAGTCATTCTTGCGGTTTCTCGGACTCTGGGGATCTCGTACTGGACCTCGGCAAGCTCGATCTGCAATCTTGCCTCAGTGGTAGTAGCCCGGGAATAAAAGATGTTGAGTATCAGCCGCTCCCTGTCTATCGCCTCCACTCCTACAAGCTTGCTCAAATTGTGAAGTTGTCTTGAAGTCAGATGCTCGTCGACAACCAGCTGCTTGATACCATTTTCTTTCCCTTCAACTTTTACAAATTCTCTGATCTCTTCAGCTTTGCCGGAGCCTATCCCGTATTGAGAATGGTTCAGGTATTTTTGGGTAAACACTTTCACGATCTTGCAGTCTGCCGATTCTACAAGACTTTTGCCTTCTTCAAGCCTAAAGCTATCCGGATAGCTGACAAGTATTGTTCGGGTAAACTTGTTGCTGGTGTTCAAATAACTAAGACCAGTCCATGTAGTCGACTGTTGCATACTCGTTCCTGTGCCCTCTTGAACAGATATGGAAAGTGTCGGCATTCGCAGCCGCTGACTTGAAATCATTGCTGCTCCCTTCTGGGACATAAATGCCAGGAAAGACTTCGCCGCAGGTCTTGCATTTGAGCATTAGCATCGGCATTTAACATTCTTGATGGGACGGGTCTATATATTTTAGGTATGTAACCTCGATTTCATAAGCAAATTGGGTTGCATTGTCATTATATTCAATAGACATTCCCCTACCGGGTTTCATCTTAAAACATATTTGTCAGGAAAATCCTTATTCTAGCTACCACAATAATCCTGTATATTGGTAGCAGCTGGTCCAGACGAGCACATAATAAAATGCAGTTACTGCGGACGCGATTTGATAGTACAAGACATCGTTAACAACGGAGTGGCCTTTCTTAGCCATCTCAAGAATGATCACGATATTTTCTATACACCGCAGAGAATGACAGAAACAAAAGTCAAGAAACGTACTGACAGCAAACAGGCTTTAGCGCCGCCAGAGTAGCTTTAGCTATTGTTAAATAGTCGAGCTTTGCAGCTTAACTTGTGGCAGCAAAAAAGAAAGCCAGTGGTAAGAAGAAACCAAAGAAGAAATAACACTCAGAAATTGTGCAACGATTTTTCTACGGTGCACTTTTCCCTTTTTCACTCTAACAGAATGCTCCTGCAGGTTCCCTCAGCGGCAAAAGCCTACATTCTTATAGTTCAGGCACGGGTAGGTAATGATGAACAGGATTTTTTCTTCGATTAGGACTTGTAATAACCTCTCAAATACTACTAGAGCATGTCATGACTGTGGTCAGCCGGCAACAAAAGACGCCTTGTTTGACGTGGGTAATGGAATCGCGGTCGTAGAAAGATACTGCGACCAGTGCGCAAGAGCAGTTGAGAACAGCAACAGGAGTTCTGCATAACCGTGAGTTTTAGAAACTCTGTCCAGCCCCGCATTGGATCAGGTGCCCCAAAAAATGAGCAGGAAAGGACCATTAGCGATCGCGACGGCGCGGCGCATCTGGAATATTTCATGAATGGAAGCTGGCGCCACAGCAGCGCAAGATGCAAGCTTCGGGTAAACAAAGCCTGTAACAAGTAACAGGGTACGTGTTTACATAATTGGTGAATACGTAGGATATATCTGGTTTAAGCCGCTTACAGTCAGGCCCGGCTGTGGGCCTCCGCCAATGACATAGATCTTGTTGTCCACGGTTACTGCGGCAAGCCCGTGGCGTGCATCAGGCATAGGAGTTGCAGAAAACCACTTGTCAGTCATGGGGCGATAGCTTTCGTTGTTCTTGAACGTGCCTGTGGGGCTTTCGCCGCCGAAAACATAGATATAGCCATCGACATCAGATGATGCAGCAGTAAGCCCACCTCTCTTTGATGGCATTGACGCTAACTTGGTCCAATGGTCTTGCTGCGGGTCATACACTTCGTTGGAATTGAGATTGGATGACAAGCTGTCGATCCTGCCGCCGATGACGTATAGCTTATCGTAAAGTACTGCTGAAGCAAGGTGCTGGCGCGGCGTGGGCATGGACACTTTTTGCGTCCAACTGTCTGTCTTGGGATCGTATGCTTCGTTCGTCGCAAGCGGGCCGGCTAGAGAGCTAAAGCTGGAATTTACGCCACCCACTGCGTAAAGGGTGGCGTTTGCAAAATTAGCAGTCAGCGCTCCTCGCGGCGTGGGCATTGCGGCAAGCTCCTGCCATTGGTTTGCTTGTGGATCGTAGGCCAGCAGCTTGTCTGTAGGTTCAGTGTCGGCAAGGTAGCCGCCTACTACATACAGCGTGCCGTTGTACGAAGCTGCCGCAGCATGGTGCAGCGGCCACGGCAGCGGAGCAGAAGCATTCCACTGATCAGCCTTTGGATCATAAACTTCAACTGTTGAGACAGCGCTCCCCGTTCTGTCGATCCCTCCAATTATGTAGATCTTGCCGTCAAGTGTTGCACCTGCAACTTCTGTCCTATGGGTGGGAATCGGCTTGCCTTCAGACCAGGCGGGTGGTGAAACAGGTTCTGGCAGGCGGGTAATAACATCGGGGTTGACAGCATCTGAATTAGTCATGATTAGTATTGTTGATATTGCTATAGCGGCCGCTGCTATGCTCCATAATATGATAATGTAAAAGTGGCGCGCTGTCATACATCAATATGACATCTGCTATACTAAATTAGTTATCCGATCAGTGTGGAAATGATTTTTGCAGCTCGCTCCGCCCCACCAGCGTCTTTCATGTTGTTCCTGCAGCCAATCTTTTCTTCAATCAACGATTCAAGCCGGAAAATGTCGCCGTACTTGAAGCCCAAGCGCGCGGCTCCTTCCTCCTGCTCAAAGTGGTTCTTTATCGGGATGAAAATTCCCGGTGTGCCGTACGCTATAGACTCATCCATGGTGGACCTACCGGCAAGCGAGATCACTAGGTCGGCCGAGTAGATCAGCTCGTGTAGGTTGTCGACAAGCCCGAGGTTGCGAAACTCCGGCGAATCTTGTAGCTTGAGCGATGGTCCTGGCACTATGATAAGCTCGCTATCCAGCCTGCTTTGCAGCTTATTGTGCGCCTCTACCACTTTTTCAATCAGGTACCTGCCGGCGTCTGTTCCGCCCACGCTTACAACAATCGTGTTTTTGGCAAAGCCAAACTGCCTGCGTAGATCGTCGCGGCCAGCGCTGACCTGCCTCACTATCGGGCCAACGTAGCGTACATTGTCCCTGTCGTCGCCGGCGTCAGGAATTATGACATAATCGCACGCCTGCATCATTTTCCGCATTGATCTGTTCATCTTTTTTTCTATTATTGATGCCGGGCCGCTCGTGAAATGCGTCTCAGTCACGTCGGTTATCAATACGCGCCTCCGGCCCATCTCCCCGCCAACTGCGATAGAGGCAAAGTCCTCGTCGCTTACTATCAGGCCGGCGCGCTTGTCCAGGATTTCTTTTGCAATAACCTTACATTTTTTGTAGTACGAGTAATAGCCCATGAGCCACCTGAACGAGTGCTGGAGCTTGCCGGATTCGACGACGAATTTTTCCGGCCGGTAGACGTCTAGCGCGCTAAAGCCTTTCCTTGCGATCAGGCTTGCCGCGCCTTCGCCGCTGACAAACGTGATGTCATTCTTTATTTTTTCCGCAATTGCAATGTCACGGGTCGCGTGCCCGAGCCCGATCGGGCTCGTGAAAAAAGTAATCACGTTGTGATCAGCTTAACGTGGTCCATCTTTTTGTTCGACTGGAACCTCTTTGTCATGTCCCTTACTTCGTCCGCGTCGCCCTTTAGCAGGAAAATTTCGAGGCACCTGTCGCCGTCTATCTTGTTGTGTATGTGCGTTGTTATCAGCTTGTCGTAGCCGTGTCCCATCTCTGTTACTTGATCATCGGACTTTTCGTCGTGTATCGCCAGGAGCACCGCGAAAAGGTGGCCAGACAGGTTCTGCCGGTCTTTTTCTTCAGCAAGCAGGTTTCGAATTCCGGCGCGTACGATCTCTGACCTGCCGGAAAAGCCGAGGGCTTTTTGCAGTTTGTCTATTTCAGTCAATATGTCGTCGTTGAGTGAAACGCTGACTATAGTCAATGCAAGATATTGTTATTAAGATATTTATAAAGAATTCCATATTTGTTATTAATAAAGGTATATATTCTTAATAACATACGATGATGATGTGAACCAGAGCCGGATAGCCCTCGCGGCCATTGCCATCGTGATCCCCCTTGCCATGTTGGCTACTGTTTATACTGGCGGGCAGGCGCAGCAGGCCAGCCAGGAGAAGGAAAAAATCACACTTGTTGCGTCGTTTTACCCGCTCTATGAATTTGCTTCTCGCGTAGGCGGCGACAGGGCTGAAGTGTTAAGCCTTGTGCCGGCCGGGATAGAGCCCCACGACTGGGAGCCCACGTCAAGGGACGCATTAAAGGTGCGCTCTGCAGACATGCTGGTACTCAACGGCGCCGGCTTTGAAAGCTGGGCTGACGACATGGAAGCCAAGGTCGTAGTTGACACGAGCCAAGGCATTGAGCTCGAGCATGAAGAAGAAGAAGAAGTTGAAGAGGACGGGCACGGCCACGAAGGCGGAACCAACCCGCACATCTGGCTCGATCCTGTATTGGCAAAACATCAGGTTGAAAAGATCCGCGAAGCCCTGGTCAATGCTGACCCGGAGAATGCTGATTATTACAATGGAACCGCGGCCGAGTTTGCAGCAGAGCTTGACTCGCTTGACGCTTTCATACAGCTAGAGCTTGATAACTGTGAAAAATCAGACTTTATAGCGTTCCACGACGCCTTTGCACATTTTGCAAAGCGATACGGCCTGACGCAGCACAGCATACACGGCGTTTCGCCGGAAGGCGAGATCCTGCCGCAGAGGATGCAGCAGGTGATCGAGCTTGCAAACGAGCTTGACATTGATGTCGTTTATTCAGAAGACCTTATTGACAGCCGTCTGGCAGACACCATCGCTGGCGAAATTGGCGGCAGAGTGCTCGTGCTGAGCCCCATTGAAGGGATTGACCAAGAGGAGCAGGAGCTTGGCATAGGTTACATAGACAAGATGGAGCAGAACGTCGCTAACCTGAAGGTGGGGCTGGAATGCAGGTAGTAGAAATCGACAAATTATCTTATGCGTATTCCGGTAGTCTGGTGCTGGACAACATCTCCTTCTCCATAAATGAGGGCGACCTGCTTGGCATTATAGGCCCAAACGGAGCCGGCAAGACCACGCTTTTTTCCTGTATGCTGGGGCTGCTTGGCGGCTACACCGGCACGATCAAGATTTTTGGTCGGGACATTAAAGAAGATAGCAAGGCTCTCAAGAGCATAGGATACATTCCGCAAAGAAAGACAATTGAGCAGAATTTTCCCGCGACGGTCGAAGAGATCGTGTCGCTTGGTATCACTAGCGGCAAGATAACCAAGGAGAAAATAACTTCAGCCCTTGATACCGTCGGGCTTCTACCGCAAAAGGACAGACGCGTAGGCGAATTATCAGGCGGCCAGCAGCAGCGCGTGCTTATCGCAAAGGCAATAGTGAACGACCCCAAGCTCCTGATACTTGACGAGCCGGTGACAGGGATCGACCTTGAAACTCAGAACCGGTTCTACGCGCTATTGAAAAAGCTGAACCAGGAGAACAAGATCACGATAATCTGGGCATCGCACGACCTTGACGCAGTGAACAGACTTGCCACCAGTGTGTCGTGCATCAACCGCAGCATGTTCTTCCACGGCAAGACCCATGAGTTCTTCGAAAACCCGGACCTGCTCAAGGCGTATTCAGAATCTAGCATGCAGGCTCACATGCACATGCATGACCACGAACATGGGTGATAGAGATGGTGTTTGAAATACTGGAATTTGGTTTCATGCAGCGCGCCCTCATCGCCGCCGTGGCAGTGGCGATAACGTCGTCAGTGATAGGACTCTATCTTGTGTTAAGGCGCAACTCGCTCTTTGGCGATGCGCTCTCTCACGTTGCATTTGGCGGAATAGCAGTGGGCCTTGTTGTCAACATTTACCCTCTCTGGACCGGCATAGCGTTCTCCGTGCTAGGGGCACTTGGCATCACAAAGTTGCGTCAGTCTGCCAACATACCGGCTGATGCCACGGTCGCCATACTCCTATCGTCCGGCCTAGCGCTGGGCATTCTACTCGTCAGCCTGTCAGGAGGGTTCACTCTCGACCTGTTCAGCTT
>Ga0209751_10000169_pt1 | contig 68036 bp, 82 predicted proteins | sample RifCSP13_1_FD_184019 | JGI IMG/M metagenome (GOLD analysis project Ga0209751, IMG submission 184019) | Soil microbial communities from Rifle, Colorado - Rifle CSP2_sed 13_1 (SPAdes) (version 2) | ecosystem: Environmental > Terrestrial > Deep subsurface > Rock core/Sediment | place: Rifle...
GTTGATCGAGCCGCTCAGGGTGACGCGGTACATCCCCCCGCGGCCGTCCTCGATGAGCTCGAAGGTCCGGATGTACTGCGACTCCTGCATGACCTTGAGCACGCGGCCGATGAGCTTGGAGGCGGGCCGGATGATGCAGTCGTGCTTGCCCGCGGCTTCCGCGTTCCGGATGGTGACCATGGCGTCGTTCAGGGGATCTTGGAGCATCGAGGTCACCTCAGCTGTACTTCCGGAAGCCGAGCTCGTAGGCGACCTCGCGGAAGCACTGACGGCACAGGTGCAGCCCGTACCGCCGCACGATACCCCGCTTCCGGCCGCACCGCAGGCAGCCCTTCTTCCGGCCGAACTCCTTCGTTCGCTTCACTCGACCACCTCGGCGCCGAAGCGGTCCTTGATGAACTGGATGCCTTCCGGCCGCGTGATGCGGTGCCGGGTAGGGATGGGACGGGTGCGCACGTGGCGCTTCGCGACGCGGAACCCGGGTCGCTTCAGGCTCACGCTGACGTCCATGCCGAAGACGCCGATCTCGGGGTCGTACTTCATGCCCTCGAAGTCCGTGTAATCCGGGACGCCGAAGGAGAAGTTGCCGCGCGGGTCGAAGCTGTACGCCGGCAGGCGGTTGTTGCGGATCGTGAGGGCCCGCTTGAGGAAGGACTCCGCGGCGGCGCCGCGCAGGGTGACGCGCGTCCCGATGGGCATGTTCCTCCGGACGCCCCAGTCCCGCACGGCCTGGTGGCTCAGGGTCTGCACGGACTTCTGCCCCGTGACGAGCTCCAGGACCTTCTGGGCCTTCACGAGCTTCTCGCCGGCTTCGCCCACGCCGATGTTGACCACGACCTTCTCGATCCGGATCGTACGCATGTCCACCATGGTCCCACCTACAGGGCCGACGCCTCCGGCAGCTTCACTTCGGGCGTCGCCTTGCCGACGACGAAGACCTTGTCCACGTCCGTGGAGAAGCCTTCCTTGAACGTGACCACGTTCGCCCGCGGATTGCGGGTCAGCTGCACCTGGAGCACGTGGGCCAGCTCGCCAACGTGCTTCCCGCCCGTGATGAGGGCCGCGGCTCCCGGGGCGAGCTCGAGGTGTCCGAGGAGCTTCTGGTCCGGGACCGCGACCTTGAGCGTCGTGCCCGTCTTGTACTCCTCCTTCCCGACGAGGACGTTCCGACCGTCGTGGAGGTTGACCTGGGTCTTCCCGCCGCGGACCGTCGTCTTGCCCTCGATGCGGCAGAGCTTCCACTTCGCCTCCGCGGCCTCGATCGGGACGAGGGCCATACGGCCCCGCGGATCGACGACCATCCGGTAGTGGGACTTCATCTCCTCCAGGCTGAGGACGTCCATCAGGCCGACGGGGAACTTCGGCTCCGTGACCGCGCGGCCGTCCACGAGGACGTGGCGGTTGTTCAGGATGTGGCGGGCCTCGCGGGCCGTGTCGCAGACCTTGAGCATGTCCCGCAGGATGAGCCCGAGGGGCACGCTCCCCGCGATCGGGTGCGGGCCCGGGGAGGGTTTCGCGACCCAGAAATCGGTCTTTCGCGAGAGGGTCCAGCTCCGGGGAGCCGGCAGCCGCTTCAGGTGCTTCTTCACGCTCTCCTCACTCCTCGTACTTCTTTCGCCGCCATGCGTCCGTGTCGTCCATCTTGATCAGCAGGAGATTCGACGCGTGGATGGGGCGCGGGACCCTCTTCTCGTCCACCTTCTCGATCGTGATGCCTTCGATCACGGCCGTGCCCTTCCGGGTGTCCACGCTTACGACCTTGCCCTCCTTGCCGCGGAAACCGCCGCGCATGATTCGCACGACGTCCCCCTCGCGGATTGGCAGGGCGCGGGGCAGATGGAGCTTCGACCTCCCCGCGAGCGCGGGGTCCACGTGGGCCGACAGGCTGCGATAGCGGCGGTGGAGGGGTGCGTTCGCCGCCCGCTTCCGTTGGGTCCGTGCCTTGGAGCTTACCATCATCGTCCCTCACACGATCATGCTCGCCGTGGCGGCGATCCGCGGCCATCGTTCGGCCGCCTCGCGGGCCACGGGGCCCTTGATGTCCGATCCCTTCGCCTCGCCTTCCGGGGTCACGATCACGCACGCGTTGTCCTCGAACTGGACCATGAGCCCTTCCGGGCGCCGGAACGGTCGCCTCTGGCGCACGACGACCGCGTTGAAGAGCTGCTTCCGCGTCTCCGGGGTGCCCTTCTTCACGGTGACCACGAGCAGGTCGGCGATGCCCGCCGAGGAGATGCGGTTCCGCACCCCACGGTAGTGCTTGACCTCGACGATCTCCACGATCTTCGCGCCCGTGTTGTCGATGCACTCGAGACGGGCACCCTTCGGCAGGCCTCGCGTTTGGCGGCCCGGAAGGCCCTTCACGCGGCCGCCCCCTGGTTCGCGATCGCGACGAACTGCACGGTCTTGCTCAGGGGCCGGCATTCCATGATCGTGACCCGGTCTCCCACGGAGAGGGTGAGGCAGGGCGGTGCGTGGACGTTCATGCGCCGGGTGCGCTTCTCGTACCGCTCGTACTTCTGGATGTAGCGCAGGTACTCCCGCTCGATCACGGCCGTCCGCTGCATCCGCGTGGAGACGACCACGCCCTGGAGGCTCTGTCCGCGGACGGAAAGCTTCCCGTGGAAGGGACAGTGCTCGTCCGTGCAGGTCTTGCCCGGGAGCGGGACATCGATCCCGATGTCCCGGGCCGCCGGCCGGTCCTCCTTCTGCGCCTCTTTCTTCGCCATCGTGATTCACCGTGCCTTCTTCACGCGGTCCTCGGGCCGGAAGCGAATCTCGTCGCCCTCGACCTCGAGCCCGCCTTGAACGTCGAAACGGAAGCGGCTGCCCTGCTTCGGGATGCGCTTGTCCACACCGCCCACCTCGACGACGAGCATGTTGCGCGTCTCGTCGACGACGCGGCCGGAGAGGTCCCGCTGGCCCGGGTCCGTGGCCCGCACCACGCGCACCTGGAGGCCAATGAGCTCGTGCTTCCGCAGGTTCACCTCAGCTCACCTCGACCCGGTAGCCGATGCCCTCGAGGACCTCGGCGACGCGCTTGCGGTGGTCTCCTTGGAGTTCGATCCGCCCGTCCTTCGCGGTCCCGCCCGCGGCGCACTTGTTCTTGAGGGTGCGGGCGAGCTCGGCGATGTCGATGTCCCCCGCATCGAGGCCGTCGACGATCGTCATGAACTTCCCGTAGCGGCGCGTGTCGCTCCGGATATGGATGATCTGCTGCTCCTTCGCGATCTCCTCGCACACGCAGAGCTCGTCGGGCAGCCCGCAGGTCGCGCAGATCCCGGCCATTACGCGGCTCCCTCCCCGTCATCGCCCATCTCGTCCTCGCCCGCTTCCTCGGGCGCTTCCTTCTCCGCCTTCGCGGGCTTGCGGGGCGCCTCGCGCTCCGCCGGCTTCGGGGGCGCGGTCGCAGGACCGGCCTTCCCAGCGAGCCTCGACTCCTCGCTCTGGATCGTGTAGATGCGGGCGATGTTCTTCCGGAGGGCGCGGATCTTCCCCGGGTTCGGGGGCGCACCGCCCATCGCCGCCACGCCCCGCTCGTGCATGAGCTCCTCGCGGAGCTCGAAGAGCTTCTTCTCCCGGGCGGCGACGTCCATCGCGCGGATGTCCTTCGTGCGCAGGAGGGCCATCTACTTCTCCTCCTCGACGTCCACATCGACATCGACGCCGAGCTGCTTGACTTCCTTGGCGACCTTCTTGAGGCGCTTTGTGGCGACCCGACTCTTCTTCACCTTGGGACCCTGCTTCTCGGGCTCCTCCGGGAGCACCACCGCCTCCTCCACGTCCGCGGCGGGCTCCTCCCCCTCCGGCAGCGGCGCGCCTTCGGGCCTCGGCTCGAGCGGGACCTCCTCTGCGCCGGCGGCCTCGGGTAGCTCCGCGCCGATGGCAAGCTCTCCCGGTGCCGCCGCGGGGACGAGGGGCGGACGGATCTCGATCTCGTCGGGGAGCTTCGCGTTCGGGCTCATGATCTCGACGGTGACGCCGATCACGCCCGGCTTGAGCTTCGCGACGGCGAAGCCCAGACCCATCCAGAGGTTGCGCGGCTCGCCGCAGTACTTGATGTGCCCCGCCTTGAACTTCTCCGTTCGGTGCCTCTGGCCCGTGAGCTTGCCCGCGATGATCACCAAGCACCCCTTGCCGCCCGCCTCCATGATCCGGCGGACGGTCGAGTGCCCCGCGCGACGGAAGTGCCAGCCTCGCTCGAGGGCGTTCGCGAGCTTCTCCGCCATGATCTGGGCGTTCAGGGAGGGGTTCGTGACCTCCTGCACCTCGATCTGGGGGTTGTCGAACTTGAACTGCCGCTCGACGGCCTCCGTGAGGCCCTTGATCGCGCCTCCCTTGCGGCCGATCACGAGGCCCGGGCGTTCCGCGAGCAGGGTCACGCGGGTGCCCATGGGGGTGCGCTGGATGTCCAGGCCTCCGAAGCCCGCGCGGCGCGTCTCCCGCATGAGGTACTCCTTGAGCAGGACCCGGCGGACGTTCTCCACGATGATCCGCTTGTCCTTGCGCCGCTCCGCCTTCGCCTGCGCCACCTCAGCTCACCTCTTCGAGGACGATCTCCAGGTTGACCGTGTCCTGGTTCCACGGGCTGCTTCGCCCGTGCGCGCGGGGCCGGTAGCCCTTCGTAATCGCGCCCTTGTGCGCGTTGACCACCGCGATCCGCATCGCGTCCGGGTCGTCCTTGCCCGTGAACTCCGCGTTCGCGACGGCGGACTCGAGGACGCGCAGGAAGGCCTTCGCCGCCTTCACGGGATACCGCGCCGGGCCGACGCCCGCCTTGTGGGCCACCCATCGCTTGTACTTCTTCATAGGCACCGGTTGCTTCAGGGTGATGACCTTCTCCAGGTACTCGCGGGCCTGCTCGACGCTCTTCCCGCGGAGGGCTCGGGCGAGCTCCACGCTCTTCTTCCAGGCGATCGGGAGCTCCCTGCCGTAGGCCCGCGCCATCGTCTCGATCTTGTATTCCACCGTGTACCCGAGCTTCGTCATCCAGGCACCTACTTGAGCGGCATGAACTTGGACGAGCGCGTCGCCCCGACCCCCGGGCCGCTGTGCATGACGACGGTCTTGCGCGTCATCGCGAACTCGCCGATGTAGTGGCCGATCATCTCCGGCTTGATGTCCACATTCACGAACTCCCGCCCGTTGTGGACCGCGATCTTCTTCCCGACGAAGTCCGGGAGGATCGGGACGTCGCGGCAGTGCGTGCGCACGGCCTCCTCGCCCCCGTTCCCGCGGAGCTTCTCGATGAACGTCATGCGTTCCTCGTCGATCCCCCGGACGAAGGAGCGCCTCGCCCTCGCGGGCAGGAGCTCCACGATCTCCTCGAGGGTCATCGCCTTCATCTCCTCGAGCGTATAGCCGCGGTACGTGAACTCCTTCTTGCGTCGCGTCTCCACGAGGCCCGCGCGCTTGCGCAGCTTCCTCCGGGCCGCCTTCGCGAGACCACCCATCTTCTTCGCCATGCGTGTCTACCTCCTGCGCTTCGCCTTGAGGCGCTTGGGTTTCGGGGACAGCCGGCCGACCTTGCGGCCGGGAGGAGCGTCATAGCCTACCGTGGACGGGCGGCCGACGTGCTGGTGGGACCCGCCGCCATGGGGGTGGTCCACCGGGTTCTTCGCGACGCCGCGCACGCGGAAGTAGGCCTTGCTCAGGGAGCGGTAGGCGTGGAACTTCTTGCCCGCCTTCGTGAAGGGCTTCTCGCCGCGGCCGGCCCCGGCCACGGCCCCGATCGTCGCGCGGCACTGGGGATGGAAGGGCTCGAACTGGCCGCTCGGCAGCTGGACGACCGTGTGGTCACCCTGGCTCACGACGACGGCCTGGGTGCCTGCGGCCCGCACGAACCGTCCGCCGTCGCCGGGCCTCCGCTCGATGTTGTAGACGAGGGTCCCCTCCGGGATCTCGCCGAGCGGGAGCGTGTTGCCCCGGTCGATGTTCGGCTGGCCGATCGTGACGCTCTGGCCGACCGTCAAGCCGTCGCAGGCGATCATGAGGACCTCCTGGGTCCCGTACTTCACGCGGGCGAGCGGGGCGGAGTGGCCCGAGGCCTGGAAGATGTCCACGACGACGCCCTCCCCGCGGAGGTGGGGGTGGAGCACCCGGCCGGGATGACGGTGGCTCGGCGAGCGGTACGTCGGGCTCGTCCCGCGACCGCGCCTCTGCGTCCCGAGGTTCTTCCCCATCAGAACACCCCGATCCGCATGCCGATCTCCTCCGCGCTGAAACCTACCTTGAGCTTGATGATCGCGTGCTTCCCGTCGTTCCGGACGAACGTGTTCACGCGGGCGACCTTCGCCTCGAAGAGCTCCTCGAACGCCTTCTTGATCTCCGGCTTCGTGGCCTCGCGGTGCACGAGGAACTCGAGGCGGTTCCCGTCCTTGAGCTCCTGGGCCGGCGTGCCTTGGAGCATGTTGAGCGTCTTCTCCGTCACATAGGGATGCAGGAGCACATCGTGGGGCTTCATGGCTGCCAGCTCCGCAGGACCTCGAGGGCCCCTTCGCTGAAGACCGCGAGCCGGCCCGGGGCTCCCCCGGGCGCGAGGATCTCTGCGTTGAGCGCGGCCGGGCTGATGACCTCGACGCCGGGCATGTTCCCGAAGAGGCGGCGGACCTTCTCCGGCGCCTTGACGACGACAAGGAGGCTCCGCGGCTGACGGTACCGCCGGTCGCGCATCTTTCCGCGTCCGGCGCGGATGTGCCGGCCTTCCTTCGCGCGGATCACGTCGGAATCGAGGCCGAGCTGCTCGAGGATGGAGAAGCCTTCACGGGTGGCGCCCGTTTCCGGCGCAAGGGTCTCGATCTCGTCTTCGATGATCACGGGCAAGCTCAGATCGTCGCTGAACTTGTGTCCGCGGGCCGCGACGAGGCTCACGTCACGCAGGGCGGCGAGGGCGGCGTTGCGGGCAAGCCGGCGTTCGTGGACGTTGATCTTCTTGTCCCAGACCTTATCGGGGCGCGGCGGGTGGGCCCGCCGACCGCCGACCGTGCCGGGCGCCTGGGCCCCCGTCATCGTGCCGCGGATACGCGGGACGCGGGAGACCCCGTGGCCCTTCCCGGACCAGCGGACGGAGTGGCGCATGCCCGCCCTCGGCCTCGGGCCGTAGGCCTGCCGGCGGTTCGCCTGGAACGCGGTGACCGCGCGGCGGATGAGATCGACACGGATCTCGGAACGGAAGACGGATGGGAGCTCGACGGTCTTCACGGGCTCGCCCTCCACCGAGTACACGCGGACCTGGCCGGGCTTAAGCGCCGCACGCTCCTTCTTGGGCGTCTCCGCCTTCGCCACCTTGGCGGCCTTCGCGCCGCGCCGACCGCGGCGCTTCTTCGGGGCCTCCTCGGCCGCGGGAGGCTCCTCCTTCTCGGCGTCCTTTGCGGTCTTCTCCTCGTCCGCCATCCTCAGGCCCCCTGCTTCGACTGCCTCGAGACGAAGGTGACCTCAGGAGGCTTCTCGAGCTTCACGAACCCTCCACGGGCCGAGTCCCGGAAGCGGATGAGGCGTCTCGCGGGTCCCGGGATGGAGCCGTGCAGGATCACATAGGGGTTCTGGATGATTCCGTAGTTCAGAAAACCACCGTCGGGCGTGATCTCGTCGCCCTTCTCGCCAATCTTGAGAATCCGCTTGTTGTACTCCGTGCGCTGGTGGTAGCCGAACTGGCCGGCTTGGGGCACGGTCGGGCGCACGTACCCGGGCTGGAAGTTCCCCAGGGTGCCGATGTTCCGTCGATGCTTCGAGTTCTTGTGGCTCAGGAGGCGGGTACCCCACCGGGTGTGGTGCCCCTGCCAGCCCTTGCCCTTCGTGATCGCCGCGACGTCGACCATGGAGCCTTCGCGGCAGAACGCGGTCACGGGAATCTCCTTGCCCAGGAGGTCTTTCGCGTATGCGAGACGTTCCTCGATCGTGCCTCCGCCGACGCGGTTCTCCATGAGGTCGGGCTTCTTCTTCGGGACGCCGGTGACGAGCGTGGGCTGCGTGTGCGTGACGAGGCGGATCTCGTCCACCTGGGTCGGGTCGACCTTCTTCCAGGCCTCCTCGACGTCGTAGTCTTTGGGGATCGGGAAGACCCGCTTGAGCTCCTTCTCGAGCCGGGGTGCCCAGACCTCGCCGGCGGTCTTGAGTCCCTCATGGGTCTGCTTGTAGATGCGGATCGCGGCGACCTTCATCGGCGGCACCTCGACGACGGTCACGGGTACCTGGACCTCCTGGCCGGAGGTCGTCGATGTGGGTCGGTAGTCGACGATCGTGGCGTGGGTCATCCCGGCCTTGTACCCGGCGAAGCCCTGGACCTTCGGGGTGCCGTCGATGTCGGGCCAGCTCGAGAAGTGCGGGATCGGGCTTTCGCTGCGCTTGCGGGGCGAGAAGCCCATCGAGCCACGGCGGGGTCGGTGTTCCTTGGGCATCGGCTACTCCTCCCGAGAGGGTTGCCTCTCCACGCGTGCGTTCGAACGCGGGGCGACTGCGCGCATCACCGTGACGCGGCCTGCGGCCCAGAAGATGGGGTCCGCATTTCCGGGATCCGCGAGGGATTGCCCGGAGGGGCGTCTGGTTGACGCGACGGGCGCTCCCTATGAGCGGGGTCTATTTAACGGTTTGGAGACGCGCGGGTTTCCCAGGGAGGAAACGAGGACGTGGAGCTCCGCTACGAAGGCGTCCACACGAGGACGGTGCCCGTCAGCGGACGAGCGCACGGGGCTTCGTCCTCGACGGGGGTTCCAGAAGGACCGGCTTCACGATTGGCTCCGTCTCTTCCGGCTCGACCACGTGGAGGGAGACGAGCCCGTCGCGCTCCGCGAGCATCCGCCAGAACGCCCGCATGCGTTCGTCGTCGTATTCGTCGCACATCGGTTTTCCTCGGCGCCAGAAGGGAACGGCAGCGTATGTCCCTTTGGCGTTTCGCCGCACGGCCTGCCCTGCGCCCCCGACGGTCGGAGCGTCCTTCCGGCCACATTGGCGCCCTGGTGTATCGGGATTGATAACATTCCCACAACGGTTAAATTCACAACCCCGGGTATGCGGGCCTGTCAGGCGGAGTTTCATGGAAGCCAAGCGGATGAAAGTGAAGACTTGCCTCGTTGGCGAAGCGGCCGTCGGGAAGACCTCCCTCATCCGCCGGTTCGTGCTCGACAACTTCGACGACAAGTACATCCAGACCCTGGGCACGAAGGTCTCCAAGAAGGAGCTGTCCGTGCCCGGTTCGGAGGGCCCGGGCGAACTGAAGATCGACATGACGATCTGGGACATCATGGGCCAGAAAGGATTCCGCGAGCTCCTCAAGGAGGCCTACTTCTACGGGGCGAAGGGCATCCTCGCCGTCTGCGACGTGACCCGGAAGAAGACCCTTGAGGACCTGGACGACTGGATCGAAGGCGTCTACTCCGTCACGGGCAAGATCCCGATCGAGTTCCTCGGGAACAAGGTCGACCTCGAGGACCAGGCCGAGGTCCAGGAGGACGACATGATCCAGGCCGCGAAGGCCTACGAGAGCCCGTTCCACTTCACCTCCGCGAAGACCGGGGTGAACGTCGAGATCGCGTTCCAGTCCCTCGCGGAGCGCATCGCGAAGGAGCGCTACGCGCGCAAGCTCGTCCCCGACGAGTGAAGAATTATCAGAGTCGATACTCGCGGCCTCATCCTAGATATCCACCCCCTCGATGCGTGACCCGATGTCCGCGCCCGCAGCGACCACCCAGAAACACGTCAAGGCGAAAGTCTGCCTCGTGGGCGACGTGGCCGTGGGCAAGACGTCCCTGATCAAGCGGTTCGTCCTGGAAAGCTTCGACGACCGGTACGTCGCCACCGTGGGCACGAAGGTCACGAAGAAGACCCTGACGGCGGAGTGGAAGGGCAAGCCCGCGACGATCGACCTGATGGTCTGGGACATCATGGGCGAGAAGGGCTTCCGGGCCCTCCTGCGCGACGCGTATTTCGAAGGGACCCACGGGGTGCTCGCAGTCTGCGACCTCACCCGGAAGGACACGTTCTACGATCTGGACAGCTGGGTCCAGATGGTCCGCAAGCAGGTCGGCGACGTGCCCGTCGTCTTCCTGGGGAACAAGGCAGACCTGACGGAGCGCACGGTCGTAAGCGAGGAGGAGGTCGCCCGGATGGGCGCGATTCACAACGCGAAGCACTTCCTCGTGTCCGCGAAGTCGGGCCAAGGCGTGAATGAGGCGTTCCAGGTCCTCGCGGACGCGATCGGCCACCGCGACGAGGCCTGAACCGCCTGCGGGCAGGGAGCCAAGACACCCCATGCACCCCCTTCCGTTATCCGAGGAGATAACGGCGAGGCAATTCCTTTATAATCTGAGGCTCGTGCGCGAGTCGCAACCCGGCTGAGGTGCGAGATGGAACCCGAGAAGATGAAGGTCAAGATCTGCCTCGTCGGCGAGGGCGCGGTCGGCAAGACGTGCCTGATCCGGCGGTTCATCCATGACCAGTTCGACGACCGCTACATCTCGACCCTGGGTGCGAAGGTCTCGAAGAAGGAGATCATCGTTGACGGGGAGAACGGCTCGTTGTCCGTGGACATGACGATCTGGGACATCATGGGCGAGAAGGGATTCCGCGAGCTCCTCAAGGAGGCGTACTTCCATGGCGCCCAGGGCGTCCTCGCCGTCTGCGACGTGACGCGTCGGGAGACCCTAGACGACCTGGAGGAATGGGTCGCCGCGGTGGTCAAGGTCACCGGGAAGGTCCCCGTGGAGTTCCTCGCGAACAAGGCGGACCTGAAAGACGAGCAGGTCGTCCAGGAGCCCGATCTCGCGAAGGCCGCGGGCGCCCACGACGCGCCGTTCCTGTTCACGTCCGCGAAGACGGGCGACAACGTGGAGAAGGCCTTCGCCGAACTCGCGAAGTTGATCACGGCGAAGGCGGTCGCGCGCTGATCCTCTCTCGCCGGTTCGACGTGCGTCTTCCTCCATGCATCGCTCGAGTGCCAATCACTAGGGTCAAAGATTTTAAGTACGAGGCCCGTGTATTCAAACGCGGGCTCACCCACCGAAGAGGCTTGTCCTAATGGCGGTTGCATCGGGGGACGTTACGGAAGACCTGCCCCCCGTGGACGCGTGGATTCACAAGCTTGATTTTCAGAGCACCGCCGAGGTCAAAATCCCCGATCGGCTCGTGGACCAGGTCATCGGTCAGGAGCGCGCGGTCGAGGTCATCCGCAAGGCCGCGGAGCAGAAGCGGCACGTGATGCTGATTGGCGACCCGGGCACGGGGAAGTCCATGCTCGCCCGCTCCATGACGGCGCTCTTGCCCCGCGACGACCTCCAGGACATCATCGTCTACCACAACCCGGAGGACCCGAACGAGCCCAAGATCCGCGTGGTGCCCGCGGGCAAGGGCCGCGAGATTGTGAACGCGCAGAAGGCGGAGGCCATGCAGCGTCGCGAGCAGAAGGCCTCCATGATCATGACGATCGTGTTCTTCATCATCGGGCTCAGCGTCATCATGGCGTACGACTGGGGGCGCGGGGGCTTCCGGTCCGACGCGGCCACGACGATCCTGTTCGGCATCCTCGTGGCGGCGATCATCTACATCGCTACGCGGTACACGGGCCACCGCCAGGAGAACCTGATGGTGCCGAAGCTCCTGGTGTCCCACAGCCCCGAAGAGATGCCGCCCTTCATCGACGCCACCGGAAGCCACGCGGGCGCGCTGCTGGGGGACGTCAAGCACGACCCCTTCCAGAGCGGCGGCCTGGAGACGCCGGCCCATGAGCGCGTCGAGGCGGGCTCGATCCACAAGGCCCACAAGGGTGTCCTGTTCGTCGACGAGATCAACGTGCTCCGCATGGAGAGCCAGCAGAGCCTCCTCACGGCCATGCAGGAGAAGAAATTCTCCATCGTCGGCCAGAGCGAGCGTTCCAGCGGCGCCATGGTCAAGACGGAGGCCGTCCCGTGCGACTTCGTCCTCGTTGCCGCCGGCAACCTGGACGCGGTCCAGGGGATGCACCCCGCCTTGCGGAGCCGCATCCGCGGGTACGGCTACGAAATCTACATGAAGAGCACGATGCCGGACTCCGAGGAGAACCGCCTCAAGCTCGTGCGCTTCGTCGCCCAGGAAGTCTCCAAGGACAAGAAGATCCCCCACTACGACAAGAACGCGGTCACGGAGATCCTCCGCGAGGCCCAGCGCCGCGCCGGACGCCGAGGTCAACTCACCCTGCGCCTCCGCGAGCTCGGCGGGCTGATCCGAGTCGCGGGGGACATCGCCCAGGAGCAGGCCGCGCCCCTCGTGAGCGCGAAGCACGTTCTGGACGCGAAACGGATCGCGCGGTCCCTCGAGCAGCAGGTCGCGGACCGGATGATCGAGCGGGGCAAGGAGTACCAGATGGTCACGACCCGCGGGACGGGCGTGGGCATGGTCAACGGCCTCGCGGTGCTCGTGGGCGACAACGCCCTCGCGGAGTTCAGCGGGATCATCCTGCCGATCGCCGCCGAGGTAACGCCGGCGCAGACGCGCCAGGGCGGCCGGATCATTGCCACGGGCCGGCTCGGCGAGATCGCGAAGGAGGCGGTCGAGAACGTCGCCGCCCTCATCAAAAAGTACACGGGCGAGGACATCTCGAACCACGACATCCACGTCCAGTTCGTCGGCTCGCGCGAGGGCACGGAGGGAGACAGCGCCTCGATCTCCGTGGCCACCGCGGTGATCAGCGCCCTCGAGGAAGTCCCCGTGGACCAGGGGGTGGCCATGACGGGCTCCCTGAGCGTCCGGGGGCAGGTCCTCCCGGTCGGCGGGGTGACGGCCAAGATCGAGGCCGCCGCGGAGATGGGCATCCGCAAGGTCCTGATCCCCCGGCAGAACATGAAGGACGTCCTCCTCGAGGACAAGTACATCGGGCAGATCGAGATCTCCCCCGTGGACACCCTGAGCGACGTCTTGGACCAGGCCCTCGTGGGCCCGAAGAAGTCGAGCCTGATCACGCGGCTGTCCGCCCTCGTGCCCAAGATCACGCCGGAGAAGCCGGGGCCCGGCGCGGCGATCCCTCACTGAGCCTCCGGAGGCGAGATCCCTGGAAGGACTCCCAGAGGAATTCGAGCTCTCGGAACCGATGCCCTGTTATGAGGCAAATCGTTCCCTCGGCGAGGCCGCCGACGACGGGCGGTGCGTCCACTGCCGCAAGTACCTGACCGTGGAGTGTGAGTACATCGACGCATTCCTGGACGAGGGGGAGGACGAGTGAGCGGCACGCGGGCGTTCTTCATCGGCCGCTTCCAGCCCTTCCACCGCGGGCACCTCGCCATGGTCCAGCGCATCCTGGAGTCGAACGACGAGGTCGTCATCGCGATCGGCTCGGCCCAGTACAGCCACACGGGGGAGAACCCCTTCACGGGCGGCGAGCGGTACGAGATGATCAAGCGAGCTCTCGACGCGGAGGGCATCCACGATTACCACATCGTCCCGATCCCGGACACCCACGTGCACAGCGTCTGGGTGAGCCACGTGAAGTCCCTCGTGCCCGCCTTCGACGTGATCTATACGAACTCGGAGCTCGTCGTGCGCCTGTTCCAGGAGCACGGGCTCAAGGTCCTCTCCCCGCCCCTCGTGGAGCGGGAGCACTACTCGGGCACGGAAGTCCGCCAGCGGATCCTGAAGGGCGGGGACTGGGAGTCCCTCGTCCCCCCGGTCGTGGCCGCGTACATCAAGGAGATCGATGGAATCGAGCGCATCCGGGAAACGTACAAGTACTCCACGCCGTACGGGACGCGCGAAAATAACCACGACTCGGAGTGAAAACGAAACCCCGTCGGGCCGCACGCGGACAGGCGGGTTGTTGCAGGCATCCCCCCAAACGAGGAACGCAATCCCCTGGATTCCTGCACTCCCCTGGAGGGTCGAGGTTGGCATAAGGGGGACTTACCAGTTCGTTACCACGTTGAGCGCGACCGCCCCGGTCCGGGGCGGCTTCACCACTCGAGCTCGTACCCGCAGCAGTCGTCGCCCTTGAGCATGCAGTTCACCTTCCGGACCGTCCCCCGGTGACCCGTGAGGGCGAACATCCCCTCGTACGTTCCGAGCCATCCCGCGCACCGCGCGGGACTGTTGATCCAGTCGTAGTTCTTGATCAGGGCGCGCCGGCCGTGGACCTCGACCTCGAACCGCCCGTGGTTGAACTCCCGCGCGTACACGCTCGGGCCGAGCTCGATTTGGAGGGAGAGGGGAAGGAGCCGCGCGGCGAGGCGGCGCAGGGAGGAGAAGTTCGCGACCTCGTCCCGGAAGAGCTGCCGGACCGTCTCGTAGGTCCCGTCCCCGAAGAGGGCCTCGACGCTCTCCAGGACCTGGACCGTGGTGCGCAGGGGATACCACCCCTGAGCGTCGATCCGCCGGGGGTCGATCCCGAACTGGCGAAACAGCCGGTCCGCGGCCTCCCTGCCGTGATGAGCGGTGACCCAGTGGTGGTAGTTCTTGAAGTGGCTCCCGCGGACCATCGGCGCGACGACGCGGTCACCCCGACTCCGGCGAATCTCCTCAAAGACCGCGCGGCCGGGCTCCGTGAGCCCGTAGAGCTTGCCCCGCCGCACCGGGGTGAGGAGCTCGACGAGCCCGTTCGTCGACAGCTCGGACATGGCCCGGCTCACGTGGGGCAGGCGCAGGGTCGTCTCCTTCGCGATCTGCGCGGACGTCTTCGGGCCGGGGAACAGGGACGCCAGGACCTTCTCCCGCTGGGTGCTCGACATCACGTAGGAGAGCTTGTCGAGGATTGCCGGGTCCGGGAGCTCCAGGGTGACCATGACGGGCCTGTCTGGACGGTGACGATGGGGAGGCGGCCGTAAATACCCTTCTCCCTAGAGCCCGGAATAGGTCAGGAGGACGGGGACGAGCAGGGCGGCCATGAGGTGCACCCGCCGGACGCCCGCGAGGACGGCGACCAGGCCGACCAGGGCCGCCAGCCCCGCGATCACGAGCCCGAGGGGCCCGGCGACGATCCCCAGGAGGGCCGTGAGGGCGGCCAGCGTGGCCGCAGAGAGCTTCCTCGGGTCCATGGAGGACCAGCGGGGCGCGAGGGCCCGCGCGATTCGGACGGCAACGGGTGCAGCGAGGGCGCTCGTGAGGAGGGCCGCGACGAGGATGCCCAGGAGGACCGGCGGCACCCCGAAGGGAACAGCCCACGGGTCCGCGTTCGGGAGCAGGTCCCGGACCGCGGCCGCGGCCCCGCTCCGAGCCTTGCCCAGGACGAAGAGGACGGCGATACTCAGGACGCAGGTCGATGTGGATACGGCCCCGAGGACAACCATGAAAGCGGCGGGGCTCATCTTCCGGCGTGAGCCCACGGCGGCGAGCGTGGCCGCTGCTCCCCCGCTCAGCCCGGGGAGCCAGGAGACGGAGGCTCCGGCGAGCGCACCGCGGAGGGCATGTCCTGCCTCCGTCCGCGTGACCGGCGGGAGCGCGACCGTGCGCTGGAGCGGGATCGACCCGGGCTTGGCCCGCAGGGAGACGAGGAGGGTGGGCAGGCCGAAGAGTCCTGAGAAGAGAGGGAACAGGACGACGCCCGGCTCGAAGGCCGGAGGCCCCCGCAGGACCGCGACGCCGAGGAGCCCCGCGAGGAGCTGGACCCACGCCGCTCGAACAATCCGGCGGAGGCGGGCGCGGGAGAACCGCGCCTCGGTCCACAGGAGGGCCACGAGGAGAGCCAGGAGGAAGGCCCCCGTCCACGGCCGGAAGCCCTCGGCCAGGCCGATCGGAGCCGCGAGGATCCAGCGCAGGGGAAAGAGGAGCACGGCGGAGAGGGCGGTGCCCAGGACGGCTCCCCGCGCGGCGAGGGCCACCGCCCGTGCCCCCTCGCCGTCGAGCAGGAGTCGATGCCCCGGGAGCACCGCAAGCGCGGTCTCCTCCGAAGGCGCGCCGAAGAACACGGAGGGCACGAAGTCGAAGACGGCATGGCTTACGGCCGTCGAGACAACGAACACGGAGAGGAGGAAGCCGACCTCCGGCGCGTCCTCGGGGACCCCGGGGAGCAGGATGACCAGGAAGCCCGTCCAGGAGGCCCGCGTCGCAAGGACGAGGGCGGCCACGTTGTTCACATGAAGGCCCGGAGAGAGTCCCGTGAGAACGCCCATCCCCAGCCCGAGAAGGACGAGGACCGGGAAGGCGAGCACGACGGCCGCCAGCTCCACAGGCGGGCGACGAGGTCCCGCCCGGGTGAAGTCGCCCGGTGCACGTAACGTACCTCTAGCGCGGCGGGCCCCAGCCCCCGCCTCCAGGGGTCTCGACCACGACGACGTCCCCCCTGCGAATCTCCACGGTGGCCCTCCCGGGGACGGGGATCTCGCGCCCGCGGCGGACGAGCCGGTTCCGGCCCAAACGTCCGTCCTCTCCGCCGGACAGGCCCTTCGGGGGGAGCCGTCGACGCTCAGAGAGAATGGAGGCGGTGCCCGCGGGTCCGAGGAACCGCACCGCTCGCAGCACGCCGTCCCCGCCCCGGAAGCGGCCCGCACCCCCGGAATGCGGAAGGAGCCGATAGGCCTCCACGCGGAGCGGGTAGCCCAGTTCGAGGGCCTCCACGGGCGTGTTCCGCGTGTTCGTCATGTGCGTGTGCACGCCGTCCATGCCGTCCCGGAAAGGGAGCGCTCCCTCGCCGCCCGCGATCGTCTCGTAGTAGGAGAATCCGTGGCCGCGCGTCGCCCCGATCGTCAGGTTGTTCATCGTGCCCTGGCTCTGGGCCGGCACCCGATCCGCCAGGGGTTCCGCGAGCGCCAGGAAGAGCACGTCCGCGATGCGCTGGGAGGTCTCCACGTTGCCCCCCGCGACGGCCGCGGGGGACCGCGCGCGGACGACGGTCCCTTCCGGCGCGAGGACGCGCATGGGCTCGTAGGCGCCCGCGTTCGGCGGGGCCTCCGGATCCGTGAGGCAGCGCAGGACGTAGTACGAGGCGCTCAGGGTCACCGCGAAGGGCGCGTTCAGGTTGCCGCGGACCTGCCGGTCCGTCCCCGCGAAGTCCACGGTGATCCCGGAGCCTCCGATCGTGACCTCCGCGGCGATCCGGATCCGCTCGGGTTCGTCCTCGCCGCGGCCCTCGAGGAAGTCCGAGGCGGCCCACGTCCCCCGGGGCAGGATCCGAATCGCGGCCCGCACCCGCCGCTCGCTGTACTCCATGATCTCATGGGCGAACCCTCGGACGCGGGAGAGACCGTGGCGGTCCACGAGCTCGCGGAGCCGGCGGGCCCCGAGCTCGTTCGCGGCGACCTGCGCCCGCAGATCTCCGAGGCGCTCCCGGGGCTGCCGCGTCTCCCGGCGAATGCGGTCGAGGGCCTCCTTCCGCTCGCGCCCCCGATCGAGGAACTTCTGCGGCTCGAGGACCATCCCCTCCTCCTCGAGCCGCGTCGCCTCCGCGGGCATCGAGCCGGGCGTGATCCCGCCCACGTCCGCGTGGTGCGCGCGGTTGACCACGTAGCCCGCGAGCCGATCCCGGTGGAACACGGGTCGGATCAAGGTGATGTCAGGGAGGTGTGTCCCGCCGCGGTAGGGGTCGTTCAGGATCACCTGGTCGCCCTCGCGCAGCGTGCCCGGGAAGTCCCGCAGGACCTCCTCCACGGCCAGGGGCATCGAGCCCAGGTGGACAGGGATGTGCTCCGCCTGGGCGACCATGCGGCCGTCCTCGTCGAAGAGGGCGCAGCTCGCATCCATGCGCTCCTTGATGTTCGGCGAGTACGCCGTGCGCCGGAGGGCAACGCCCATCTCCTCGGGGACGAAGGTGAACGCGGCCCGCATGACCTCCAGTTCGATCGGGTTCACGGGCCCACCCCGATCTCCAGGAGCCCGAGCGGGTCCACGCGCAGGCGCGCCCCGGGCGGCACGACCGTGGTCGCGTGGTCCTCCTCCACGACGAGGGGACCGTCCGCGCGAAAGCCCGCGGGGAGGCTCGGACGCCTCAGCACGCGAGCCTCCGCCCAGCCGTCCTCGAAGAGGACTGCGCGCGTCTGCGCCTCCGGGGTCACGCCCTGCGGGGGAGTCGGGACGCGGACCCGTCGCGGGACCCGCGCGGTGAGCCGGACCGTGACCACCTCGATCGGTTCCGTCCCCGACGCGTACCCGTACCGCCTCCGGTGGGCGCGGCGGAAGGCGGCGGCCACATCGCCGCGCAGGGGGACGTTGATCTCGAAGCTCTGCCCCCGGAAGCGCAGGTCGAGGCTGCCCTCCAGGACCGCGCGGCGGGGTTCGAGCCCTTGGGCCTGGAGCTCCGTCCGGGCCCGCGCCTCGAACTCGCGGACGGCCTTCGCGACGGACGCCCGGGCGGCTCCGAGGGGCCGGACGAGGCTGCGGCTATATTCCAGCCGGACGTCCGAGATCAGGATCCCATAGGCGGAGAAGGCCCCGGGGAGGAACGGGACGAGGACGCGGGGCACGCCCATGTCCCGGGCGAGGGCGCACGCATGCATGGGCCCCGCGCCGCCGAAGGCGAGGAGGGAGAAGCCGCGCGGGTCCAGTCCGCGCCTCGCGAGGATGAGCCGCATCGCCTTCGACATCGTCGCCCGGACGACGCGTTGCACCCCAAGGACGGCCTCATCCAAGGTGAGGCAGAGTTCGCCCGCGAGGGCCTGCAGGCCGGATCGCGCGAGGCCCTCGTGGAGGGGAAGGCGACCGCCGAGGAGGGAGGGTCCCAGGGCGCCTCCGACGAGGTCTGCGTCCGTCACCGTGGGCCGGGTGCCTCCCTTGCCGTACGCCATGGGACCGGGTTCCGCACCCGCGCTTTCCGGGCCCACGCGGAGCGCGCCCCCGCGGTCGACCCACGCGAGGCTGCCGCCGCCCGCGCCCACGCTCTCGATGTCCACGACGGGAAGGGCGAGCGGGAAGCTCTCGATCATCGCCTCCGTCGTCCACTGGGGCCGTCCGTCCGCGATCGTCGAGAAGTCGGCGCTCGTCCCGCCCATGTCGAAGGTGACCAGGTTCCAACGGCGGGACCGGCGGGCGAGGGCGACGGCGGCGGCGACCCCTCCCGCAGGACCGCTGAGGACCATCTCCACGGGCCTGCGCACCACGCTCGACTGGGAGGCGACGCCGCCCCCAGACTTCATCACGAAGAAGTCGCGGCCGAGCGCGGTCCTCAGGTGGCCCAGGTACCGGGCCACGAGCGGCTTGACGTAGGCGTCCAGGACGGTCGTCGACCCGCGTTCGTACTCCCGGAATTCCGCGAGCACTTCGTGACTCTGGGACACCGCGAGGCCGTGGAGCGCGGCGGTCACCTGCCGCTCGTGCTCGGGCCGGAGGAAGCTGAAGAGGAAGCACACGGCGACGGATTCGACGCCCTGGTCCCGGAGCCTCCTGGCGACCCGCCGGGTCTCGGACGCGCTGAGGGTGCGCAGGACGCGCCCCTTCGAGTCCACGCGCTCCCGGACGCCGAGGCACAGCTCCCGGGGGACCGCGGGCGGGGGCCGCACGACGCTCAGATCGTACAGGCTCGGGCGATTCTGGCGTCCGATCACGAGGAGGTCCTCGAAGCCCTCCGTCGTCACGAACGCGGTGCGCGCCCCCTTCCGCTCCAGGATCGCGTTCGTGGCCACGGTCGTCCCATGGGCCATGCCCTCGGCGCCAAGCTCCCGCATCCCCGCGAGGACCGCCCCGGAAGGGTCCGCGGTGGACGGCAGCTTCGTCGTCACGACGCGGGGACCGCGGAAGCCGACGAAGTCCGTGAAGGTGCCGCCCACGTCCACGCCGACGTCCACGCGCGCGGAAAGGACCGTCGCCTCATGGACTTAACGAGGGAAAGGAGGGAATCCCGACCGCGGTCGCGGTGCGAAGGCCGTCAGTCCCCGCCATGCATGGGAGGCTCCTTGTTCCACTCCGCGACCTCCGCTTCGTGCTGGCACGTCGCGTGCATGTACACGATGTCCTTGCCCCGCTTCACGGGACGGATCTCCCGCGAACCGTAGGCGACGATCTTCTCGCACCACCAGCACCGGACCCAGGAGACGGGAAACGCGAGGGGAGCGGAACGGGCGTCATCCGCCGTGGCGGACCACCATGCGGGAGACGGCATAACAGGTATAGAGAGGTTCGGCACCGATCCTGGACCCTCACGCGCCTGCGGCGTGGCCGTTGTTCCCCAGCGTGCCCGCGAGGTACTGCGCGTACCCCTCCATGTCGAGGAGGCCATGCCCGCTGTAGTTGAAGGCGATCACCCGCGGCTCGTCCGCCGCCTTCGCCTCCAGCGCGAGGTCGATCACTCCGCGGATCGCGTGGGCCGTCTCGGGCGCGGGCACGAGGCCCTCCGTCTTCGCGAAGACCTCCGCGGCCTGGAACGTGCTCACCTGGTCCACCGCCCGCGGCTCGACGATGCCCTGATCGAGGAGGAGGCTCAGGGTCGGCGCGGCCCCGTGGTACCGCAGCCCGCCCGCGTGGATCGGGGAGGGCATGAACGTGTGGCCGAGGGTGTGCATCTTCAGGAGAGGCGTCATCTCCGCGGTGTCGCCGAAGTCGTACTCGTACCGCCCCTGGGTCATCGACGGCACGGACGTCGGCTCGATCGCGATGAAGCGCGTCTCGGACTTGCCTTTGAGCCGGCGGCCGATCATCGGGTAGGTGAAGCCGCCGAAGTTGGACCCGCCGCCCACGCTGCCCACCATGTAGTCGGGCTCGACTTCCGCGAGCTCGAACTGCTTCAGGGACTCTAGGCCGATCACGGTCTGGTGCATGAGCACGTGGTTCAGCACGCTCCCCAGGGAGTACTTCGTGTTCTTCGACGTCACCGCGGTCTCCAGGGCTTCGGAGATCGCGATGCCCAGGGACCCGGGGTTGTTCCCGTCGGCCGCGAGGAGCTTGCGGCCGAAGCTCGTTCGGTCGCTCGGGGAGGGGAAGACCTCCGCTCCGAACATCTGCATGAGGTATTTGCGGTAGGGCTTCTGGTTGTACGAGACGCGGACCATGAAGACCTTGCACTTCATGTCGAAATAGTTCGTCGAGAGGGCGAGGGCGGACCCCCACTGCCCCGCGCCCGTCTCCGTCGCGAGGGCCTCGACGCCCTCTCGCTTCGCGAAGTACGCCTGGGCGATCGCGGTGTTGGGCTTGTGCGAGCCGACGGGGGAGAGGTCCTCCCGCTTGTAGTAGATCCGCGCGGGCGTCTTCAGGAACGCCTCGAGGCGCTTCGCGCGGTACATCGGCGTCGGCCGCCCGAGGCGGAAGTACGCCTCCCGGAGCTCCGCGGGGATCGGCTCCTCGTGGTTCTGGCTCATCTCCTGCCGGATGATCTCCATGGGGAAGATCGCCGCGAGCGCCTCGGGCCCGATGGGCTCCCTCGTCGCGGGGTTGAGCGGGGGCGGGAGCGGCACGGGCAAATCGGGGAGGATGTTGTACCAGGCTCGCGGGACGTCCTCGAGGTCCAAGGGGAACTTCACCGCGTCCACGCCCGCCGACTCGTCGTGCATCGCCTGCATTGCCTCACCCTCCGGTTCTTACCTCCAAGTCTTGGACATTATAAAACGATTGTGTTCTATGACGTTTATTAGTGTACTATCAATGGGCAAAGGATTAACCGTCAATGGACTCTTTCAAGCATCGTCGTGGACACGATGTGGGCCCGCTTCCGTACGTACTTCAAGGGATTCCCCGCGCAGGAGAAGGTCGCCCAGATCATGGTCCTCTACGGGCTCCGCGTCCACGAGGGCCACGTGTACTGCGGCGAGATCAAGGTCTCCGACACGTCCATGGCCCGCGCCACGGGCGTGGACCGTCGGGTCGTCACCGCGACGGTCGCCACGATCGAGAAGAACCCGGACCTCCGCGCGTTCTTCGATCGGCTCAGGCCGGTAAGCCATCTCCGGGACATCGCGCCGCTCATGAACTGGGGCGCGATCGAGATCGTGCCCACGAACGCGTCGAAGCCGGGCATCCTCGCGGGGGTCGCGGCGATCATCGCAGAGGCGGGGATCAGCATCCGGCAGGTCGTCATGGACGACCCGGACCTCATGGACGAGCCCAAGGGGTTCATCGTCACGGAGGCTCCCGTGCCCGAGCGGCTCATCCCGAGGATCAAGCAGGTGGACGGCGTCAAGTCCGTCGTGCTCCTGTGAAGCGGTACCCTTTTCGCTTCCGGAGTCCCTTCGCCCGTCGATGGCCTGGCGCGCGCTCCTGAGGATCGTGGATTTTCAGGAACTCCTGACCTCGCAGGCCGTCCTCGCGGAGTCCCTGGAGCGGGCCCGTGCACGGCGGGGCGCGGACAGCGAGGAGGCCCGCACCCTGCGGGAAGGGTTCAACCTCCTCGCGAAGATCCTCTTCACCCACCGGGCCTCGATCCAGGACGTGCACGACCTCGCGTGGCTCGACCATCTCCTCGTCGGAAAGGAGGCCCGCCCCGCGCGACTCTGGGAGGGCGAGACGGCCCGAACCGGATGGGAGTCCCTCGCAACGAACCGCGGCCGCCTCGCGGAGCTCATCCCTCGCCGCGGGTCCTCCTGGGCCGAGGTGCCCGTTTCTGGGTTCGGCGGACCCGAGCCGCTGAAGCTCGAGCGGGGGACCGCGGGTCCCTTCCGCGTGGGCGTCGTCACGAACGACGGAATCCTCGAGCTCCTGTCGGAGCTCGGACCGCTCGAATCGAGCGCGCGGCCGGGGAAGGGGATCCTCGGGGAGGTGCGGCGCCTCGCCGTCGAAACGCGCCACCGGGAAAAGGAGGGCCAAGCCCTCGTCTACGCCGCCGCAGCCCTATGAGCGGGGTCCGGCCACGAGGGACCGATGAGCGACCATCATGCACGCGTCCTGCACGACGATCTTCCCGGCCGCCTCGGCCTTCCTCGCCGCCACTTCGTTTCGGATCCCCTGCTGCATCCAGATCACCTTCGCGGGTCCCCGGATCGCCTCCTCCACGATGGGCGGCACGTCCTCGGAGGGGCGGAAGATGTCCACGACGTCGTACGGCTCGCGGACCTCCGACAGGGACGGATACGCCCGCTCGCCGAGGATCACATCTGCGGTCGGGTTCACGGGGATGATCCGGTAGCCGTGCTCCTGGAGGTACTTGGGGATGCGATGGGCGTCCTTCTCCGGGTTCTTGGAGGCCCCCACGACGGCGATCGTCTTCGCCTCCGTGAGGATCCTGAACAGGGTCGCGTCGTCGGCCATGGCATCGCCGACGGATAGTACGCGTGCGACTCCCTTAAACGTTCCCCGCGACGTGCATCGCAATCGCCTCTTTGAGGGAAGGCATGAGGTCCAGCTCGGGCACCTCCTCCGGTCGGTACCAGCGGATCTCCGAGTGCTCCTCGTTCGCGATCCCCGGTTCCCCGTCCCACCCGGTGACGAGGAACAGGTGGTGGCGGAAGAGTTCTCCCGAGGTCGGGTCGACGTCCTCGTATACATGGAGGAACCGGGCGAACGTGATTTCGATCGCAAGCTCCTCCCGCAGCTCCCTCCGCAGGGCCTGCTCCGGCGACTCGTCCCTCTCGAGATGGCCGCCGAACGCGTCCCACATCCCCGCGAAGCGGATCCGGCTCGTCCGCTTTCCCAGGAGTACGCGGCCCTCCCTCACGAGCAGCGCGGTGGCGGTGACCCGCACCACGCGAAGGCCATGGCCGCGGGTGGCAAAATCCTTTTTGCGATGGGGCGCCCCCTCCGCTCGGGGGCCCCCCGCAAGGACCCCACGGAAGGAAGGCTCGCCCATCTCCGGCGGTTATCCTTGTTCAAGGATAACTCGCACCAGAGTCTCCTCGATCCGCCTCTCGGGCTCCCGGTGCGCCAGCCCTCCCAAAGGTTCATGGTCCGTCCCCCGCTAGAAGAGCCGAATGGAAGCGGTCGCCCAGGAGATCGCGGAGCGTCTGCGCGGCGCGCGCTTCGTGAAGGTGGTCACCCACATCGACACGGACGGGATCACGGGTGGGGCGATTGCCTCGGAAGCCCTCGCGCGGGCGGGCATCGAGCACGAAGTCGTCTTCACGAAGAAGCTCGACGAGGCGATCCTCATGGAGATCAAGCGTTCCGGTACGCCGCTCGTCTGGTTCGTCGACCTTGGCGCGGGCGTGCTCCATGCGATGCACGGGCTCGACGCCGTGATCACGGACCACCACGTCCCCACGGAACGGGAGGTACCTAAGGCCCTCCGCGGGGACCTCGTGCGCTTCGCGGAGTCCGCGGACCGCGTCCTCATGCTCAATCCGCACCTGGAGGGCGAGGGCTCCGACGTCGCGAGCGGGGCGGGTTGCGCCTATGCGGTCGCCAAGGCCCTCGACCCGAAGAACACGGACCTGGCGTCGATCGCCGTCGTCGGCGCGGTGGGGGACGTACAGGACCAGGAGAGCCGCCGGCTCACCGGGTACAACCGCACGATCCTCGCGGATGGAATCGCAGCGGGCGTCCTGGAGGCCACACTGGACCTCCGGCTCTTCGGACGCGAGACGCGACCCGCCTACAAGATGCTCCAGTACGCGTCGGATCCCTGGATCCCCCGTCTCAGCGGGAACGAGGAGGCGTGCATCGCCTTTCTCCTGGAGCAGGGGATCGACCTCAAGGTCGAGGAGCACTGGCGCTCGTGGTCCGACCTGGACCGCGGGGAGAAGCAGCGCGCGGTCTCCGCGATCGCGACGCACATGCTCGAACGGGGATGCGGCGCGAAGGAGGTCGAGCGCCTCGTCGGGGAGACGTACACCCTCGTGAAGGAACCGCTCGGCAGTCCGACGCGGGACGCGAAGGAGTTCGGCACGCTGATGAACGCCTGCGGCCGCTACGACGAGGCGGAGGTCGGCTACCGCGTGTGCCGCGGGGACCGCGACGAGTACCTCGCGAAGGCCCTGAAACTGCTCCGCGGGCACCGGGCGTACCTCGTGGAGTCCATGGAGGCGGTCTTCGCGGCGGGCATCAAGGAGATGGATGCGATCCAGTACTTCGATGCCGGGGACACGATCCGCGACACGGTCGTCGGGATCGCGGCGAGCATGGCCCTGAACCAGAACGGCGCTTCGAAGAACCTGCCCATCATCGCCTTTGCGAAGGCGGACGACGGGATCAAGGTCTCCGGACGGGCGACCCGGGATCTCGTGTCGAGGGGGCTCGATCTGGCGGCGATCATGCAGGCCGCCTCGAAGGCAGTCGGCGGACAGGGCGGCGGCCACCACGCGGCCGCGGGCGCGACGATTCCGCCGGGGACCGAGGACAGGTTTCTCGAAATCGCCAACCGCATGGTGAAGGAGCAGCTGCATCGAACGGACGCTCCTCATGGGTACAACGGGACGGCGCCAGGAGTCCCGATGACGGCCGGGGACGACACCGCGTCCGACTAGTGGTCCATTGGCGCGAACGCCCGAATCATGCCCCGGGAAAAGGGCATATCCTTGGACCTGGCATTAGAATCCCTCCGAGAGAACAAGCCAACATCGGAGTCCGGTTTTACAGCATCCCCTCGCAGGTGACCTGAGCCCTCAGTCTAGAGCTTGGGCTTGTGGGATTCGAAACAGAACGACGAACAGCAACTCCCTCGGTCGCCTGGTCAAGGTAGAAGCGTACCGATTACCCGGGCACGAAGAGCCATTGTACAAGAGGATGACGACTCTGCTTGAGTTGGCCCCGTCCAATTAGAGGGCCTTTGGTCATGCCGAAGCCCCCCGCGTCCTAGCGATCCCGGGCCGAGCTCCTCTCCCACGCTCCCCGCGGCTCCTCGCACAACCTGACCCATGCTTGCGGGAGTCACACGGCGAGTCTCCGGAAGTAAACATCGTACCACGAGTTGCCGTTGTTCCTCGTGTCCGCCCAAGCAAGGAGATAGTTGGCGCTCGTGCTGTCCATCTTCAGAGCGGGGTAGAGCGAGACCGCGGCGTCGTTAGTCACCCGCGCGGGAGACGTCCACGTGCTCCCGTAGTCCGTGCTCTTCTTGACGGCGATCTCGTAGTTCCCGTACGAATCGTCACCCCACGCGATGGCGAGAACCCCATTCATGTAGGCGAGCGTTGGGTGAATCTGGTACCCGCTAAGAGAGAATATCGTCGGCGTTCCCCAGCTTGACCCATCGTTTGTGCTCTTGACGAAGCTGATTTCGAAGTTGATGGACCAATCCTGCCATGCCACGTAGACATGGTGGATCCCGGAGTTAGCCGTCACGATGGCATTGGGTCTCGCATAGTCAATGGTCGTGCCTAGCGTGGTTTCGGCCGACCAGGTAGCGCCACGGTCGGTGCTTCGCAAGTGCTTGACGTACGTGGCCCCCCAGCCGGTTCCGCACTCCGGACTGGGATCGGCCGAATAGGCCACTTGAAGGTAGTCCATCGACTTGCGCGCATCAGGTCCGCGTGCGATGTTCGGGTCGAAGACCATGGGATTCTCGGTGCATGACGTGTAGGGATGGCTGTATGTGGAGGAGATAACGAACTCTGTCCAGTCGCCGTACCCAGGGTCCGCCATGTCGGTGCGGAAATAGTCTACCCATTCCTGTTCGTTTGCGCCCCCAGACCAAAGGCGAGCCACGACATGCTTTCTACCATGGCTGTCGATGACGATACTGGGTTGCTGAAAATCGAAGAGCGAGACGGGGTCTGTTATTTCCCTTGCTACGTTCCAAGTCACGCCAGCATCTTGGCTTTTCGTGTACCTCAGGTCATTCGTGCCGTAGGAGTCGCCCTGCTGGAACGCCACCCAAACTTCGTTCAAGTCGGCGGGGTTGAGGGCAATCGACGGGTTGGCGCTCGGATAGGTGCTGGACGTCAATTGGCGCCTGATTTCCAGCGATCCGGACGAGCTCAGCCTCGCGTAGTAAACTTCGTAGCCGCCGTCGTTCTTGTCCTGCCAGACCATGTGGGTCCTGCCCTCCGCGTCAATGACCGTTGCGGGAGCAATTGAATGATCGATCCAGGTGGAAACCTGGAGTTCCGGAGCGTTGGAGAGTGCTCCTGTCACCACCACGGCGAACGGTTGGGGCCCGGTTGGAACATTGGCGGCGGTAACGCGAACCCGCCAAGTTCCGTCCATGGGCTGTAGGCGCAGAACGCCTTCCTCGACGTTCAACGCGTCGTGCAACCCACCTGTGGTTGATTGTCCCGGATTCGCGCCTGCGAATACGTTCCCCTTGTACTGGTTTCCAAGCGGGTCCGTGATCTGCAGGTCGAGGTTGTTCACCAAGCACGGGTTGCAGTCCGCGGCGCCCGCGGGATCCGACCAGACCAACGTGGCCTCGAGAGGCTGTCCGCTGGAAACCTGCACAGGGTATTCCACCCACTGGCCGGTCTGCAAGCCCATTCTCTCATCGACGACGAGGAGCCCCCGCTGGTCCCCCTGAAAGTACAAGGCGTTGTCCAGGTTGACGCGGCCCCACCCCTGATCGTTGTTCGGGTAGCTCTGTCCGCTCCGGTAGGCGCCATCTCCACTAATCTCGACCGCGCCGTTGATGAGCATGGCTCGGAGGAGGGCCCCGCTCGGCACGAACCCGTTTGCGACGACGGCCACGCCCATGGGATACCATCCGTCCACGAAGTACTGTCGAATTTGTGCCGCCGCGCCGGCAACGATAGGCGTAGAGTAACTCGTGCCCGTGCAGCCTTGGTAGTTGGGATGGCCGGCAACGGGCGTGCACTCGGACATCGCGGGGTCACTTGCCGAGGTTATCGGTGCTGGCGCGACGACCGTGGGCTTCAACCGCCCGTCTTTCGTCGAGCCTCGGCTGCTCAACCCCCACATGCTTGTCGACATCTCTCCCGCAAGCGTACCCCCCACTGTCACGACGTTCTTCGCCGAGGCTTCCTCCAGCAGGTTTTGCAGACCGCCATTTCTGTCGCCCTCGTTACCTGCCCCGTGCAGAACCAGGAACGACGGGTTGTTCCATACAAAGTCGTCCAGGGTGTTGTCATAAGATGTGTACTTTGCCGGATTTAGGACGGGGGAGCGACCCCACGAATTTGTGTGAACGTAGGAGCCAGCGTCACGGGCCGCCGTGTAGGCATTCGTCGCAACACTGGGGAAGCCGTTGGCACACAGTGAGAGGAATACGTACCCGATGTCCTGTACGATTATGCGCGAGCGGAACGCCATGCCGTCGTAGAGATTGTAGGTGCCGTAGATGGGATTCGAGCCTTGGTAGTAGGGAGCGTCTCCAATGGCTGATCCAGCCACATGCGTTCCGTGTCCGCGGCAATCGACGCCATCTCCAGTCGCGCCGCCTCCGGGTACATAGTATGCCAGAACCTTGCGGTGGGACGGCCCGATAGGATCTCCTTCCGGGTCTGAGAACATCTCGTGGTTGTACGTCAAGCCCGAATCCATCATCGTGATAATCTGTCCGGCGCCGTCAAGACCATGATCGTGCACCGGCGTGGAGCCCCAAACGCCGCTTTGGATGACCCAGCGAGCAAAATCGTTCTTGAGCCCCCCTTCATGCAACGGTTCGATCCATGTGACTGGCACCAATCGGCTTGCTGGCATGATCGAAGTGTAATCTCCGCGAGCGACGATGTAGACCGTGCTCAAGTACTCGTACTCCTCAAGAACCTCTAGGCCTGTCGAGCGCAGCTTGAGATTGAGGAGGCCGACGTCCCCGCTAACATTGGTCGCGGTGATCATGACGCGTCCGGGCGCGGACGAATTCACGGCCGTCAAGTCCGAACTGACCCGGTAGGCAGGATGATCCTTGCCGAACCACTGAACGAACGGGAGGAGCGCGACCTTCGAAACGGAGGTGTCTGGGACACGGGCCAGAAATGCAAAATTGGGAAGGTAGCTGATGGGAATGACCCCAACCGCACGCAAGGCCGCAAGCCATTCCTGCTTGATGGGGCCGATCAATTGCACGATTCCCAGGGAATAGGCGAAGTCCGCATCCGAGACCGCCCGAAGGTCGTCTGGAATTACTGGTTCGCCCAAACGAGTGTCCCATCGGTAGGTCCCTCTGCTCACGACGGTTCGGTTTTCCAGAGATGCCACGGCCAGGCCCTGGGATTCGAGCCACACTCTCTGAGTCGCAGTTGTATTTGCCATAATGAACGCAGGGTACGACTCCCAAGCATGGACGCCATTCGCCGATAGGAACACAATCGCCTCTTGTTGCGCTGAGCGCGTGACCTCAGCAACAGCGGAGCCGTTGGTCGACTGGCTCCAAGACAAGGTCGGCTGGAATCGTTTAATCAGGGGAACGATGTCGACTAGGCTCGTCGCCACATCAGTCACCGTGTCATCGGCCGCGGCGGCGAAACTCGCGACGCCGAACGCAGAGACCAGTACTGCAATGACGGTCACGCATTTCCTCGACAACCTGCGGGTTATTGTGTCTCTGCTACCGCAATAAGAACGACCGTTCACACACACCCTCCACCGGGGTCTAGAATGGGCGCAGAAGTATATTATCATTGTGCGGAATAGTCTCATTCGTCCGGCCGGTCGACCGCCACGCCTTCTTCACTTGGGGTGATGTGGTCTTTCCTCATCCGAGTCGTGTGCGACCTGTATCTCTTTGGCTGGCGGAGGCCAATTGCCAGTGGCGGTGAAAGCTCCGATTCGCTGCACGCTTTCGGGAGCTCAGTTGATGGTCGGCACGGCCTCAGGAAACCTCCTGCAGGTCCCTTATGCATTCTTGACAACGGTGTTTTGGGTTCGCGTGGCAGTGTGCAGACACGAAAGGCCACCGAAAGAACCTGAGCTCAGACGGGCGGAGATCGCGGAAGCTACGTAGGCTTACTGGCACCCTTTGGATGGGTAAGGGCGACTCCGTCGATTCCGCGGTCCCAGCTAGGTCGCGAGGGGGCATCATAGTCCAGATGCATAACGTTCAAATCATCGAGAATCCATTCGATCCAAGGCAATCGTCGAGGTGCTGGGATGCGGAAGTCTTGGCTTCGGTACATCGTCATCGCCTTGACCGTCTCAAACATCGTGGCTACGTTCGTGTACCTTGTCATCCACTTCGATTACTGCGCTCTCAGTTACGTCCAGCAGTGTTCATCGGTCTTCGGGACGCTACAGGGAGCGGTCTCCGTGGTGGCGGTTTCCATAGTGTTGCTAATCGTGTACCGCCGGCTTGAACGGGTCGAGACTCAAGTGCGTTCGGTGGTCTCGTGAGCGTTGCCGGGAACTCGGTTGGAAAGACGGGACTGGACGCTCGCCATCGGCATGTTGCCCCATCCCTGCTAACTGGCGCTCGAACTTTAGCACAGCGTCGCCCCGTCCTTCTGGTCTAGTCTAGATCTCACTTGGGTGCACTCGGCACAGATCCGCATGTCGGTGTGGGTTTTCCCATCACTACTCGATCGGACCCTAAGCCGCGAAGACACATGATAGCATTCCTGCAGTTGAGTCTTATGCACACGCCATGCGGCATGAACCTCTTTTTGGACAGGCCGTTTTCCGACCGACGCGCCTCCATGCAACAGGGCCTTCCAATTCGCGAGGGTAATCGGCACAGGCTAACGGGGCGGATTACGCGCCCTCAGAGGGTTTCGTTGCCTCAAGCCCGAGGAGGAGGACGCGCCCCAGATCCGAGATAGCGGCCCTCCGCCGTCGGCCCTCGGCCACCCACCCAATGGCCCCGAGCCTTTCCAGGCGGGCCAGATGATAGTCCAAGGTCGAGTGGGCGATCCGCAACCCACGGGCGAGCTCCGCGGCCGAGAGGTCGCCCTTCGCGGCGAGGACGTGGAGGACCTCGTGCATCTTGGGCGTGAGCATGTTCACATAGCGCATGCGCACGATGGGCAAGGGGATCGGTACGGGGTTCGGTTCCTCTTCCGGCACGTAGAGGACGGGGATGCCCAGGAGGAGGCAGGCCATCGCCGCGGCGACGGCCATCGTCTTCGGACCGCCGGTGAGGTTGAACAGGACGCGGCGATCCGCAACGCTCCGTAGGTCCCCAACGAGGCGTTCGAGGGTGCCGACGTAGTCGAAGGGGATGGGCTGGTCCAAACGATGTTTCGCTCGTGGGACAAGGACGGAACGAAGGACGAGCCTGGAGGAAGCGGCGACTGGATGCGAACGATTCGGCTCTCGCTCCGTGGCTTGCGCGGCCGAACGCTCCGCGCGCGAACAATCTATGAATGGGCTCCCGATGATCCCGTTGAGGAAAGCATCCAATACGTCCTCAGCAGAACCGACTGGAGCCGGGAGGATGACACCTACCGCGTTCACGAGTTCCTGGAGAGACCCAAGGATGCTAGCCTCCATTACAACCTGCTCGATGGCGCTGAAGCCACCGTCGCAGTGCGGGGAGAGAGGTTGCAGAGAGACGAGTTCCTTCGCCTTCCCCGCAAGATGAGATCAGTCATACGGCAAGAGTTCGGTGATCCTCTGCCGCCCTTTTGGGAAGCTCTGATTGGGTGGCTGGAGCTCGTCCCGCCAGACGAGATTCCCCCCAAGGAGGTGACGCCCGACGACATCTTCCTCTGAGACCATCGAACCTCAAGTCGAGGAGGAAACAGGCCCGGTCACAGGGAAGGCGACTTTCCACCTCCACTCATGTCCCACCCGCGCTTGGCTCTTTATTCACGGCCAACTCGTCGTCCCCGAAAGCCATGACTACATCCGCAGCGGCACCGAGCTCGACTCCCAACGCTTCACCAATAAGCGCTCCCTTGACCTCTCACCATACGGCAAGTGCGACTGGGTTACCGGAACCCAGACCGATCCGGTCATCCATGAGGGCTCTCGGGGCAAGCACCACAACGAGCCCAAGCGAGCCCAACTCCGACACTATCTGTGGGCCGCCAAGAAGCTGTACGGGCTCGACGCGACCGGGCTCCTGCATCTGCGCGAAGGTCGCACCGAGGAAGTGCTGCCCGACCACGAGGCCGTTATGCGGGACCACCAACGCCTGCGAGATCTCCTCAGCGCACCCATGCCAGAGCCGAGAAGAATCCCAATCTGTAAGGGGTGCACGAACCGGGACTGGTGTTGGGGATGAAGGACTACTACGTCCTTCAGAACGTCGAACTCGACGGCGACCAGAACGTGCTGCGTGTTACAGGACCCGAGCAGCGTCGCTTGCCAGTGGAGGAGATCGCTGCGATTCACCTCATGGCCGGCTACACGCTGACGAGCGGCGTCATCGACCTTGCTGCCGAGCACAACTTCCCAATCCACGTCTACAACTACTACGGAGTGTACCGGGGCTCCTTCTTCCCGCCGCCAGTCGAACCGACGTCGTCGATACTCATCAGCCAGGTTAGAGCGCACTTGGACGCGGAGCGAAGGCTCGCAATCGGGCGTTCTATCCTCGAGCACGCGAACGAGGCCATGAACGCACTCCTCAGCCCTTTCGAATTAGCACTTGGCTCACGTCTCGAGGGCGCCACCGTTGGGGAACTCATGCTCTCCGAGGCCCGCCTCCGCAAGGAGTACTATGCGTCGCTCGACACGGTCCTTCCCCCCTTTTGGAGCATCGTGTCCCGCGGACGAGCCCCGCCGCGACGGCCAGCGGACGCCGTGCTGGGCTTCGCCAACGGTATCTTGTACGCTAAGATGGGCGGGTGGATCCACCGCGCGGGCCTGGACCCGCGGATCGGATACATCCATGGCGAGGCGAGGGCGCGCAACCCTCTCTCACTGGACCTCGCCGAGTTGCTCAAACCAACCCTCTCTGAGTCCGTCCTCCTCGACCTTGCCGCCTCGGGCGCCGAGCGAAGCCTCATCACCGAAGTGGGCGAGGGGGTGTATCTCAACGAGGCGGGGCGAAAGACGGTGATCCGGTTCATCGAGGAAGCACTCCAGCGTTCCGTACGGCCCTTGCGCGGGGAGCGGGAGGACAAGGTGGAGTCTTGGGCCGCTGCCATCCCCCGCAAGCTTCATCGCGCCTTAGTGACATCGGAGGCACCGGACTTCCCGGTCATCCCATGTACGTTGTCGTCGTCTACGATTCGGACCCTGTCGAGCGGGAGAACCTCCGTGCCGTCCTGATGCCGAAGCTGCACTGGGTCCAGAATAGCGTCTTCGCCGGCGAGCTCACGCGGGTGGCTGCGGAGGATTTGCTGGAGAAGCTGAGAGATACGGCTCAAGACGCTCGAGTCACGTTCTGGATATTCGATCGACCGCCCGAGGTGAACCAGATTGGCAAACAGGAAGACCGCGAGTCAATTTTCTTCTGAACCGGAGGCTATTTGTAGAGGGAGCACCGGAGGGTCCGCCCGAAGCCCGAGGCGCGAGCTACATTGAAATACCACCCGTGCAAGTCTTGTCGCTCCCGCCCGCCTACGAGGCATTGAAACATGGCGCAAACCCAGGCCAAGGCCAAGCCCACCGGTCGCTCCCGCCCGCCTACGAGGCATTGAAACCTTCCATGCGGACACCTACGACATCGCCAACAAAGTCGCTCCCGCCCGCCTACGAGGCATTGAAACCACGACGAAGTCAACAGGAGGGCTTCCGAATGGAGCTTGGTCTACATCTTCTCCGCTGGTTGGTCTCCAGCAATGCTGATTCGATGAAGTCCAAACCGCCGTGTGGACCCAGCGGCGCGTGAGGAGCGGTTCCCAAGAGCCCAAACCGCGACTGGTCCAAGGACTCCGAGCACAGACGAAGCGCAACGTCCGAGGCCAATCAGTCCCTGCACCCGGGAGCTCGCGACGGAATCAGGGATTGACTCGCGACTGACTTGGGATTTGAGAAGCCACTTATGAAGCCCCGCAAACCTTTTATAACCCGCCTCGTTTCGACGGCCGCTCTTCTCAAGGGGAGCCTGTGACTCATGAAGTCCCCGCGTCGAGCGGGGGCGGAAGGAGGTCTCCAACATGGCCAAGCCGATGTACGTTCGCTTCGAGATGCCGAAGGAACTCGTGGACAAGACCTACCAGGCGATCGAGCTCGCGAAGGAGAGCGGGAAGGTCCGCAAGGGCACAAACGAGGTCACCAAGCTCGTCGAGCGTGGCGACGCCCAGTTCGTCGTCATGGCGGAGGACGTCCAGCCCGAGGAGATCCTGGCCCACATGCCGATCCTGTGCGAGGAGAAGGGCGTGCCCTACGGCTACGTCCCGAGCAAGCAGGAGCTCGGCGTGGCCGTCGGACTGGGCAAGGCGACCGCCTCGATCGCGATCCTCGACGCCGGCAAGGCCAAGCCCCTTCTGGACGACCTCGCGGGCAAGCTCCGCGCGATGAAGAAGTGAGATGCCCATGGTGGAAGAGGACAGCATCCCCGCGGAAGTCGTCGAGGTCGTCGGCCGTACGGGCATGACGGGCGAGGCGGTCCAGGTCAAGGTCCGCGTCCTCGACGGACGGGACAAGGGTCGCATCATCACGCGGAACGTGAAGGGCTCCGTGCAGCTCGGCGACGTGCTCATGCTGCGGGAGACGGCCCGCGAGGCCCGCAAGCTCTCCGTTCGGTGATCCCATGCCCATCCGACGCACCTGTTCCTTCTGCGGGAACGAGATCGAGCCCGGGACGGGCAAGATGTTCATCCGCAAGGACGGGACGGTCTTCGTTTTCTGCTCGAGCAAGTGCCAGGCGAACCAGCTCAAGCTCCGGCGCGTGCCGCGGTGGACGCCATGGACGCAGGCGTTCCGGCGGGCCGGCGTCGCCGCGGGCGGACCGGCCCCGGAGCCCGTCGTCGTCGAGGAAGAGGCCGAGGCTCCCGCGGCCCCCCAGGTCGAGGTCGTCATCGAGACGCCGAAGGGGAGGGACATCCCCGCGGATCTCGTCGATCTGATCGACAAGAAGCTCGGGCCCGACCTGCCGCGCGGGGAGATCGAGAAGCACTACCACGAATTCGTCGAGGACCCGACCTTCCGGGCCGCGATCATGGGCTGGGCGAAGAAGTCCCATCCCGGCAAGACGATCACCCACATCGAGAAGGGCGAGTTCCTCGCGTTCAAGGACGCCGCGGACGGGCGGCGGGTGTTCAAGGCGTGGCTCGACGGCGCCTGGCAGCAGGTGAAGGGGCGCCGGAAGGAGCCCGAGGAAGCGGCGGAGACACCCAAGGCCGCCAAGAAGGCGAAGAAGGGGGCGTAGGATGATCGAGCGCACGTTCGCGCTCCTGAAGCCCGACGCGATCCAGCGAGCTCTGGCGGGCGACATCCTGCACCGGTTCGAGCGCCGCGGCCTCAAGATCGTGGGCCTCAAGCTCATGCGCGTCTCCCGGGCCCTCGCGGAGTCGTACTACGCGGAACACAAGGGAAAGCCCTTCTACGAACCGCTCATGGGTTACATCACGTCGGGCCCGGTGGTGGCCCTGGTCCTCGAAGGAGACGGTGCCGTGGCCCTCGTCCGCAAGATGATGGGCAAGACCAACTCGGCGGAGGCGGAGCTGGGCACGATCCGCGGGGATTACGCGCTCACGATCGGCCGCAACGTCATTCACGGTTCCGATTCGCCCGAGAGCGCGAAGCGGGAGATTGGCTTCTTCTTCAAGCCCGATGAGCTGCACGAGTACAAGCGCATTGACGAGGCATGGCTGCGAGAGTGAATGCGCCCGCACCCGAGATGAGCTTTTCCGCATGCGTTGAACACCGAGGGCCACAGCCGCCCGATCCTCGTCACGCCTCCGGCAACTTCGGACTCACCCACACGAACGCCGCAAAGGCCAGTGCTGCGGCGATAGCGTCCACCCAGACGACTGGCAAGAACCACAGCCCACCAGGGCTGGAGCCGGACGGAAACGTTCTCAGGATCTCGTTCGCTATCGGGCCATAGGATGCCGCACACCAGACGCCGACGGCGAGAGTCAGCAGGTCGGCGAGGACGTTCTGGGTCGCCCGGAGCCGCATGGCGGCATCCGCACCACCGCCGGGTGGCTTAATGCTTGCCGGTGATACGGATCCAGTCGCGCTCGCTTCCGCACGGAGTCCACCGGGGGGGGCCAAGTTTCTAATAGCGTCCCCGGGTTGGTCGCGGTGCAATGCCCGCGATCCGCCAGCCCATCGTGTCCGTCCTGGGGCACGTGGACCATGGCAAGACGACGGTCCTCGACCGGATCCGCGGGACCGCGGTCGCGTCCCGGGAAGCGGGCGGCATCACCCAGCACATCGGCGCCACGGAGGTCCCGCTCGCGGCGATCCTGGTCGCCTGCGGCGACCTGGTCAAGGGCAAGAGCTTCAAGGTCCCGGGCCTCCTCTTCATCGACACGCCCGGCCACGTCGCCTTCGCGACGATGCGCGCCCGAGGCGGCGCGCTCGCGGACCTCGCGGTCCTCGTGATCGACCTGAACGAGGGGTTCCGTCCGCAGACGATCGAGAGCCTGAACATCCTGAAGCGGTACAAGACACCCTTCGTCGTGGCGGCGAACAAGATCGACCTCGTCCCCGGATGGCGGCGCCACGAGAAGATGGCCTTCGTCCGGAGCTACGCGGACCAGCCGGATTCCGCGCGGGAGGAGTTCGACAAGCGGCTCTACGAGCTCGTCGGGCGGCTCTTCGAGCACGGCTTCTCCGCGGACCGCTACGACCGGGTCGCGGACTTCACCTCGAACGTGGCGATCGTGCCCACGAGCGCGAAGTTCGGCGAGGGGATCCCGGACCTGCTCCTGATGCTCGTCGGCCTGGCCCAGCGGTTCCTCGAGGGGGAGCTCGCCACGGAGGAAGGACCCGCAGAGGGCACGATCCTCGAGGTGAAGGAGGAGAAGGGGCTCGGGGTGACCCTCGACGCGATCGTGTACAAGGGCACCCTCGCGAAGGGGGACACGATCGTCTTCGGCACCGCCTCCAAGCCCGGCATCACGAAGGTGAAGGCCCTCCTCAAGCCCAAGCCCCTCGACGAGATCCGGGATCCCCAGGACCGCTTCGACTCGGTCAAGTCCGTCGCCGCCGCCGCGGGCGTGAAGGTCGTCGGGGCGAACCTTGACGCCGCCGTGGCGGGCGCACCCGTGCGCGTGGCCCGCGGCAACACCGAAGCGATCGTCGAGGAAATCGCGAAGGAGTCCCAGGTCCATGTCGAGACCCAAGACGAGGGCGTGCTCGTCAAGGCGGATGCGATCGGATCCCTGGAAGGCCTCGCCTACGAATGCAAGCAGGCGGGCATCCCGATCAAGTTCGCGAGGCTCGGCCCGATCTCCCGGCGGGATGTGATCGACGTGGCCACGCCAAGGGACCCGCTCCACCACGCCATCCTGGCCTTCAACGTGCCCGTCCTTCCGGACGCGCACACGACCCTCCTGGACAACCCGGACATCAAGCTGCTCCAGAACGACGTCATCTACCGCCTCATCGAGGAATACAGCGCGTGGCGGGAGGAGCGCAAGCGGCAGCTCGAGGAGGCGAGCCGCAGGGCGACCGCCTATCCCGCGAAGCTCCTCTTCCTCCCGGACTACGTCTTCCGAGCGTCGAAGCCCGCGATCTTCGGCGTGCGCGTCCTCGCAGGGCGCATCCGGAGCGGGCAGAACGTGATGCGCGAGGACGGCCGGAGCCTCGGGCGCGTGAAATCAATCCGGAGCGGGGAGAAGACCCTCGAGGAGGCCCGCCAGGGACAGGAAGTCGCGATCGCGGTGGACGGCGTCACCGTCGGACGACAGGTGAACGGCGGCGACGTCCTCTACGTCGAGCTCACGGAGGAGGAGGCCCGGACCGTGCGGAAGAAGGGGGGGCTCGGCCACGACGAGCTCGAGACCCTCGACCAGCTCTGCGCGATCAAGCGGAAGGGGGACCCGTTTTGGGGGATGTAGAGGATCTCCAGGCGGCGCTGCCGCAGAAGCACCTGTGCAAGGACTGCGACAAGTGGTACGGGCAGGAGGACGACGAGTACGGCCCCTGCATGTACAAGCACGCCCGGAAGGAGAAGCGATACGTGACCTACGGATACCACGAGTGCGACGAGGCCGAAGAGCTCGAGCGGCGGGTGAGGATGTGGAAGGAATCAGGGTCCGGCGGCTCCGCGAGCGGGACATCGACCGGGCCATCGAGCTGACGGACCTGGAGCACTGGGGCTACACGCCCGCGGACTTCCGGCGGCTGCTCGCCCTCGCGCCAAGGGGCTGCTTCGCCGCGGAGCGCGAAGGCCGCGTCGTGGGCGTCCTTTCGACGACCGCCTACGGGCCCGTCGCCTACCTGGGCGCGGTCATCGTGGAGCCTGCGTTCCGCGGGCGCGGCGTCGGCGAGGCGATGATGCGTGAGGCGCTCGAGCATCTCGATGCCTCGGGCGTGGAGACCGTGGTCCTTAACGCATACCTGAACGTGATCCCCTTCTACGAGAAGCTCGGGTTTCGCCGGGAGTACGGGAACTTCCGCTGGGAGGGGGCCCGTGACGGAGGGCCCGCCCCGGGTATCCGCCCCGTGCGGCGTGCGGATCTCAACCGGGTCGCGTCGTTCGATGCGGGCTACTTCGGCGCCGACCGCAGAAGGCTCCTCGATCGCCTCGCCTCCGAGTTCCCAGGCTCGTTCCTCCTCTCCGAATCGTCCGGGCAGATAGAGGGATACATCGTGGGCAGTGCGGCACCGGAGTCCTGCGAGATCGGACCCTGGGTCGTCGCCCCCGGTCACCCTTCCGCAGCCCGGGATCTCTTCCGCTCGACCCTGCTCGCCACGAAGGCCAGGGCCTACGCGTTCAGTGCTCCGATGCCGAACGCGGAGGCGCAGACGTTTGCGCGGGAGCTCGGGCTCCGCGAGGTCTTCCAGACCCTCCGCATGGTCCGGGGGCGCGAGCCATTCCACGGACAGCCGGAGGGCATCTGGGGCTTCGCCGGGCTGGAGAAGGGTTGAAGCCCGCCCAAATCGGAGGCAAAAGGCAAAGTAACCCTTCGGGTTCTGTGCAGGCCATGTCCGAGAAACGCCTCCTGGGGCTTCTGGGTTTCCTGCTCGGTCTCCTCGCGGGGGTCCTCATCCTCGTTTCAGCGTTCGACTTCAATCGAGGCGTCACCGCGGAGGTCATCCTGGCTGGGCTCGTCGAGATCGTCTTCGGCGCCCTCATCCTCCTGGCATCCCTGCTGCTCTACCGCAGGAGCTACAGCACGGGCGGGATCCTGAACCTCGTCCTCGGGATCGTCGGTCTGGTCCTCGGGGTGTCGCAGATCGGCGCGATCCTGGCCCTCCTGAGCGGCGTGCTCGGGCTCGTGGCGAACGAGGCCCGCTCCTAGATCCGCGGGCCGATCATCTGCCAGACGATCAGGGCGAGGATGAAGAAGGCGGAGAGGTACGTGACCTGCCTCACGATGCGGTCGCGGTCCTCGGCCTTGATCCCCCTCTTCAGGCGGGTGACGATGCCCTCGAGTCCGTCCTTGAAGATGTACCCGCCGTCCAGGGGGACGGCGGGCAGCGCGTTCGTGGCCCCGAGCATCGCGTTCAACCAGAAGAGCCAATAGAACGTGTTCGCGAGCAGCCAGAAGAGCGGTGCAGGGACCGCGGACCACGGGCCGTTGATCTGGTAGAACCGGAGCGCCGGGTCCTGGATCGGGGCACGGCCCTGGAACGGGAGGGAGATGTACGATAGGATTGCGTAGGGGACGCCCCCGAACCGGTCCGGGTTCGTGAGCGGGTGGTAGTAGTCCGTGCTCACGTCGAGCCCGTAGATCCCGATGAGCGGTCGGCTCGGGTCCTGGGGATCCGGGATCGTGGTGATACGGAAATTCCGGTACCCTCCGCTGTCGTACGTGGTGAGGTTGATCGTGACGTTGGGACGGACGAGCGCCATCGCCGCCTGGAACTGCGGGTACGTGTGGACCTCGGTGTCATTCACCGAGGTGATAATCGAGTACTCCGTGACGTTCGCGAGCTTCGCGGGGGAGTCGTCCCCCGAGAATCCCACGATGCCCACCCCGTCGTGGATTGGCGTGACGGAGCCCATCATCACTCCGGAGAAGATGAACGCGAACATGAGCGCGAGGACGATGTTCGTCGCGGGCCCGGCCGCGTAGAGACGGGCGCGCTGCCGCCGCGGGAGGGCGCGCATCTCGCCCTCATCGGGCTCGACGAACGCGCCGATGGGCGCGATCACGAAGACCCCTCCGAGGGAGCGGATCTTGATTCCCGCGACGCGAGCCAGGATGCCGTGGGAGAACTCATGGAGCACGATCGCGACCGCAAGGCCGAAGATCCCGTAACCGACCGGGATGAGCGGGTTGATCCCCGGCAGCCCCAGGAGGAGGTTCGGCGACGGAGGGTTCGCGCGGACCTGTGCGCTCTGCACGAGGGTCGCCTCCCAGACCAAGAGGGCCGTCGTCCCGACCATCGTCAATCCGACGAGGACGAGGGAGAGGTCGCCGAAGAACCGCCAGAATCGCTTCGGCCTGGAGATGCGGTCGATCAGGTCGCGGCCCTTCTGGGTCTTCCACATCAGGATCGGGCCGGCGAGGGAGAGGTTGTGCTTCTCGAGGAGCTTCCTCCGGTCCAGGAGGTAGAGGCCGAACCACCACAGGAGGATCGCGGCCCCGGCGTACAGGAGGGCGTCCCACTCCGACATGGGCGAGAGCGAACGAACCTTCGGGTCTATTTAAACGCACGCCTCAGGTTGCGGCGCGGGAGAGGACGTCGGGCCGACGTCAGCGGACGGTGACCTGTCGCGCCCAGATGTCGTCCGGGATGTCGTTGTACACGGCGAAAGCGTCCTCCGGCTTCTCCGGGCGGCCAGGCCTCGCGAGGGCCTTGATCCGATCCACGCGCAGGATCCAGTAGTGGATCCGCCACATCTTCCCTTTCTTGATCAGGACCTCTTCCTGGCGGGTCGTGAGGAGGCCTTCCTCCTCGAGCATGTAGAACACGTCGCGATCCGCCACGTCCAGGTTGTTGTCGATGACCTCGGTCTCGAATCCGAAGAAGGACATCAGGTAACCCGCGAGGGCCCGCAGGTCCTCCTCGGACATTCCGCGGCGGCCGACGGTGGCGCGCAAGGAGGCCACGACCTCAGTCATCGTGACGACGGGCATCGTGAGACAGGTTGCGGAGCCTGCCGTCCGCTTAAAAAGGGCGCCGTCCCCATTCCTTGGCCTGATAATTCTTGGAGGGCGAGAGCTCAGCGGTAGACCGCGATCGCCCCGTACCCGACCGCCATGTCCCGGTCTCCGCTCACGTCGCTCGAGCTGCCGTATCGGAGGAGCCTCGCCTCGGTGGCTCCGAGCTTCTTCGCGGCGGTCAGCATCGCCGTGACCGGCCCGTAGCCGCACATGCTGATCTCATCCTGGGCCACCCGTCCCGCGAGCCCTTCCGGGTCGAGGGCGAGGATCCGCTCGATCGCCTTCGCGTCCTGCTCCTGGGCCCAGGCGGGTGCGGTCTTCCCCCGCGGCGGCATCTGGTAATACTGCGGCCCGACGTGGCTGAAGTCGGAGGAGGCGATCACGAGCGCGTCGCGACCGGCGACCGCGGAGGCCACGAGGTCGCCGACCTCGGCCGCGAGCTCGTACTCCTGAAAGGCCATGCAGACGGGCACGAACTTCACGTCGGGCGAGAGGAACTGGAGGAAAGGCAGCTGCACCTCGATGCTGTGCTCGTGCCGGTGCGCGCCCACGTCGTCTTCGAGGGGCGGCTTCGACAGGTCCGCCAGGAGATCCGCATCGATCGGCACGAGCCCGAGGGGCGTCTGGAAGTCGTGATGCGTGGTCGCGAGAGGCGCCCCCTGCCCCGAGTGGTTCGGTCCCAGGATGACGTAGGACGTGCGAGGGCCGTCCTCCGCGAGGGCCGCGTAGCTGAAGGCCGCCACCGGACCGGAATACACATAGCCCGCGTGTGGCACGACGAGGCCCACGAGCCGCTTGGGGCCCTTCCCCGCCCGCGGGAGGTGCCCGGGGCCGAGACGGTGCGTGAAGCAGCCTTCGACCTGATGACGGAGGCGTTCCTTCGACCCTTCGTAGAAGGCTCCGGCGACCGCGGGATAGCGCATGGGAGGCGACCCGTCAGAGGGACGCCTCGTAATCATCGATCGTGGTCGTAAAGCCTTCGTCCGACGTGACCGTGCCGCGGGCTTTGAGGACCTCGCGGGTGAGGAGCCAGTAGATCGTCGCCAGGGCCCGGCGACCCTTGTTGTTCGTCGGGATGACCAGGTCGACGTACCGGGTCTCGTTGTTTGCGTCGCACAGGGCGACCACCGGGATGCCCACATTCAGGGCCTCGCGCAGGGCCTGCTGGTCCGCCGCCGGGTCCGTGACCGTGATCACCTCGGGCTCGATGTACTCCGGGAGGTTCGGGTTCGTCAGCGTGCCGGGGACGAAGCGCCCGGCGAGGACCTGCGCCCCGATCGCCTTCGCGAAGAGCTTCGCGGGCTTCTGTGCGTACTGACGTGCCGCGACGACAAGGATGTCCTCGGGCTTCGAGCGGGCGAGGAACTTGGACGCCTCGCGGATCCGGGTGTCCGTCTTCTTGATGTCCAGGACGTAGAGGCCGTCGATCCGCACCTTGTAGATGAACGGCTTCATGTCGGCGCTCTTCTGCTGCGTCCCGATGTGCACGCCGGACGTCAGGTAGACGTCCTCGGGGACGAGCAGTCCCTGCACGCCCGTCTGCTCTTCTTCCTGCATCACGCATCTCCTTGGATCTGTTCCTGGATTCGGATGAGCTCGTTGAGCTTCGCGATCCGCTCGCCGCCCACGGTCCCGGTCTTCAGGCCCAGGGAACCGAAGGCCACGGCGAGGTGGGCGATCGCGTCGTCCGTGGTCTCGCCGCTCCGATGGGAGACGACGGTCTTGTAGCCCGCCGCGCGGGCCATCTCGACGGTCGCCTGCGTCTCGGAGAGCGTCCCAATTTGGTTCGGCTTAATAAGGATAGCGTTGGCCGATTTCCGGTCGATGCCCTTCCGAAGGCGCTCCACGCTGGTCACGAAGATGTCATCCCCGATGACCACGCACCGGTCCCCGATGCGCTCCGTGAGGCGCGCGAGCCCGTCGAACTCCTCCTGGTCAAGCGGGTCCTCCACGGCGTAGACGCCGTAGTCGCGCACGAGCCGTTCCACGAAATCGAGCTGCTTCTCCAGGGTCAACGCCGTCGTACCGTACCGGTACATCCCGCCGTGGTAGAACTCGGAGGCCGCCAGGTCCATCGCGGGCCGCACGGGGAAGCCGAGGTCCTTCTCGACCTCGTGGCACGCATCCGCCAGGAGGGCGAGCGCTTCCTCGTCCTGGAGCCTCGCGACCCACGCCCCCTCATCGCCTCGACCGAGCGGCTCGTTGGGTGACTTCTTCACAAGCGCCTCCTTAATGAGTCGGTGCACCCGCGCGTTCGCGAACACGTTCGCGGCCGCGCTCGGGCTTTGGGACACGACCATGAACTCCTGAATCGTGGTGCCCCCGACCGCGTGCCGTCCGCCGCCGATCACGTTGCCGAAGGGGAAGGGCATCGTCCTCCTCGCGGCCCCGCCGAGGAACCGGAACAGAGGCTGGCCCGCTGCCGCGGCCGCGAGCTTCGCGTTCGCGAGGCTCACCCCCACGGCTACGTTCCCGCCGATGCGTGCGAAGCTCTCCGTGCCGTCGATCTCCCGGAGCAGGCGGTCGAGACCTTTCTGGTCCTCGACGGAATGGCCGTGGATCCTCGGGGCCACGTCCCGGCGGAAGATCTCGAGGGCCGCATCCGCCCCGCCCTTCGGGAAAGCCTGCGCCTCGTGCGCGCCCGTGCTCGCCCCGCTCGGGGAGGCGAAGCGGGCGAGCATCGAGCCGGAGGCGAGTTCGACCTCCACCGTGGCATTCCCGCGGCTGTCCAGGATCTTGCGGATGCCCGCCGCCTCAATGGAGGGCATGCGCGAACCTCTGCACGCTCAGGGGGATGCTGCCGGAATGGAACTCGAACGTGGCGATCTCGATCGGGTTCACCGCGCCGGACTCGGTCTGGGAGAGGGTGGGGGCGCCCATGGAGATCTGCAGCGCCCGAACCCCGATGATTCGGGCTCTCTCGAATCGAGTGTACTCCATGAACGCCGCCAAGGTGCCGTCCAAAGGGTGGCCCGATAAAAAGCTTTCTCCTGGCCGACGGCCCGGAGGCCGCCCGGGAAAGTCTAGCGGAAGTGATCGCGGACGAGGATCAGGTACACGAGGATCAGGACCGGGATGACCGCCGTCGCCGGTGTCGCGAGCGAGCTCACGATCGAGAGGACCATGACGATGATCGCGAGCCACCACGCCCAGCTCCTCAGACGCCATAGGCCGAGACCCACGCCAATCCAGATGAGGGCGAAGATGAGCACGATGCCGCCCGCGAGCGCGCCAACCATTCCGAAGGTAGGGAGGCCGCCCAGCCCGACGAGGCCGGAGAGGGCCAGGATGCCGATCGCCAGGATGAGGAGCACGACGCCCCCGAGAGTCACGAGGACCGCGAGGATCGCGACGCCGATCGGACGGCGCGGCGGGGCGTACGGTGGCGGGGGATAGTAACTCGGCGGAGGCGCGGCCATGGGGTGCTCCTCGGTGCCTGCGTCCCAGGTGGGAACGAGGTTTATCTATCCTCCGCTCGGAATCTCAAGGCAGAGAGTGTAGTCCCTAGAGGAGAGGGAAGAAGGTGAGCGGAGACGGGCCACCCGTCCCCGCGTGGTTCACAACGGCGTCGCGGTCCCTGCTCACTGAGGTGGCATCGGAGGCGCCATGGGAGGCGCCATCATCGGCGCGGAGGGCTTGAACACGATGCCCAAGATCCCGCCAATCAGGCCCAGGATGAGCCCCAAGAAGAACCCGGCTCCGCCGAAGAAGCTGGCGATCGAGACGATGAGCACGATGATGCCCCAGATCAGGTGCTGCTGAGGCTTCACGTACATCATCACGCCGCCGACAATCACAATCAACCCGGTCACGATTCCAATCGCGCCCGTGGTCATCGCAATCGCCGCGGCTTCGCCCGCTCCCGGAATGCCGAGGCCGCCCAGGCCGCCGATCAGGCTGCCCAAGAAGGCGATCAACAGGCCCACCAAAAAGATGATTATTCCACCGATCAGAGACAGCACGAATCCTGCAGTCGGTTTCTCGCTCGTGGCTAGTCCTCCTTATTCCTTGGCGAGTTGTATCGGGGCCTCACTATAAAAGTGTTGTGGAAGTGACTTCACGAGGCCCATTTTTCCGGGACCACATCTTTATCCGGGGTGAACCGTTGCGGGGCCCGGTGGATCCTCATGGTCCAAGCATACTGCGTGAAGTGCAAGGCTAAGCGCGAGATGAAGGACCCTGCCGCGGTAAAGTTGAAGAACGGCAAGCCCGCGATGAAGGGCAAGTGCCCCGTGTGCGGCACGACGATCATGCGCATCGGAGCGGTGAAGTGAACGCGCGACGCGTATGAAAACGAACTCTGTGTACCCCTCCTTACCATAGTATTAATAGAAGCCCGCGACTAGACGCGCAACAAGGTGATCCCGTGAAGGTGCCGGAGATCAAAGTCACCCCGCCCGGGCCGAAGGCGCGCGAGATAATCGAGCGAGACACGAAGTACATCGCGACGACGACGAAATCGGCGCCTGTCGTGATCAAGCGGGCCTCGGGCTCCGTCGTCGAGGACGTGGACGGGAACCTTCTCATCGACTTCGCCTCGGGAATCTCCGTCCTGAACGTCGGGCACACGCACCCGAAGGTCGTGGAGGCGATTCGCAAGCAGGCGGGCGACTTCACGCACTTCGCCGGCACGGACTACTACTACGAGATCCAGGCACGCCTGGCGGAGAAGCTCGCGGAAATCACCCCGGGCAACTACCCGAAGAAATCCTTCTTCTCGAACTCGGGCGCGGAGGCCAACGAGGCCGCGATCAAGATTGCGAAGTGGAACACGAAGCGGCAGATGTTCCTCGCGTTCCTGGGCGCGTTCCACGGGAGGACCCAGGGTGCGCTCTCCCTGACGGGGAGCAAGGCCAAACAGAAGTCCGGGTTCTTCCCGTCGATGCCCGGCGTCGTCCACGTGCCCTTCGCCTACTGCTTCCGGTGCCCCTACAAGCTCACCTATCCCTCGTGCGACCTGTACTGCGCGAACATCATCGAGGACCTCTACATGAAGACGGTCGCACCCCCGGAGGATCTCGCGGGCGTCTTCGTCGAGCCCGTGCAGGGGGAGGGCGGGTACATCGTGCCGCCCGCGGGATGGCTCGACCGCATCGGGGAGATCGCGAAGGACCACGGGATGATGTTCATCGCGGACGAAGTCCAGACGGGCTTCGGCCGCACGGGCAAGATGTGGGGCATCGAGCACTCGAAGGTCGTCCCCGACGTCATGACCATGGCGAAGTCCATGGGCGGCGGAATGCCAATCGGCGCCGCAGTGTACCGAGCGGAGCTCGACTACAAGGAATCGGGCAAGCACTCGAACACGTACGGCGGCAACCCGATCGCCGCGGCCGCGTCCCTCGCGGTCATCGACGTGATTTCGTCCGAGGGACTCGTGGCCCGCTCCGCGAAGCTGGGCGCGCACATGGCGAAGCGGCTCGACGAGATGAAGGACAAGTACGAGTTCATCGGGGATCGCCGGGGGCTCGGCATGATGCAGGCTACGGAGTTCGTCACGGACCAGAAGACGAACAAGCCGGATCCGAAGATCCGCGACGCGATCGACAAGGACGCGTACGAGCACGGCCTCGTCCTCCTGACGTGCGGCGAGAGCGGGATGCGCTACATCCCCGCGCTGAACATCGAGACCGACGTCCTAGATGCAGGACTCGATGTGCTCGAGGGTTGCTTCAAACGCGCCGCGAAGTAGGCCTCCGCGCGCGGCCGCGCGTCGTCCTCGGTTCGATTCCTGTACGGAGCCCGCGGCCTCAGGTCAGGTTAAAATAGGTACATCCAGATGCACCTCGCATGGCAACTGGAGGAGGTGCACCGCCACCTGAGGCGGTCAAGGGAGGAGCGCGCAAAGGAGTCTCCACCGTAGTCGTCATCGTCATCGCCGTCGCCACGTTCCTGGCAGGCCTTGGTGTAGGAGCATATGTTCTTGCACCCGCGCCGACGACGCCGCAGGTGACGAAGCTTTTCGTGGGGACGAATACGCCGTTTCCACCCTTCGAGTTCCGCAACGCATCGACAGACCAAATCGAGGGATTCGATGTCGACCTGATCGGAGCGATTCTCCAGCGGGCCGGCTACACTTGGGAGTTGAATGACTTCCGTGACTTCGGCGCCTTGCTGACCGCCGTCGGGACGGGACGGATGGATATCGCGATCTCCGCAATCACGATGAACGGCGACTTGGGCGCCGAGCGCAACCAGACGATGAGCTTCTCGAACCCGTACTACGAGTCCGACCAGGCCATCCTCGTGCGCAGCTCGGACACCCGAACCTTCTGCGCGGACACGAACAACTGCCTGGCGACCGAGCTCAACTTGACCACCTACCAGGTGGCCTTCCAGACCCTGACGTCGAGCCAGTACTGGGCTGAGTCGAACCTCGCCAATGCCGCCTTGACGGATTACCCGGACGTCACCCAGGTCCTGCAGGCTCTGTCCGCGAGCGCGGTGGACTACATCGTCATCGACGAGCCCGCGGCGACGGGCATCGCCGCCGGGAACCCGCAGTTCAAGGTCGCGGGCACGATCCAGACGAACGAGCTCTACGGGTTCGCCGTCGCTCACGGGGATCCGCTGGGCCTGCTCCCGAAGATTAACGCCCAGTTGAGCGCGGTGAAAGCCGACGGAACCTATGACACCCTGATCACGAAGTGGTTCTGAGCAACGGTAGCTTGCGGCCGAGATAACGGCCGCAAACCTTTTCCTTTGTACCTTCGGTATCCTGGCGCTCTATATGGAGGCCCCTGATGTCGTCTCCGTCGCAAAGGGCCACCCGCGGTATCTGACCAGACGAACGGGAATCCGGTATCTCGAGATGGCTGTCGGGGCCATTCTCTTCCTCATCCTACTGCAGCTCGCCCTGGGTTACGATGTGCTTGACGGGGGCTTCTGGTCGCGGTTCGCAGGTACCTACGCCCGGGGTTTTATTGGGACCTTGACCTACACGGCAGTCGTCATTCCGGTGAGCGCGGTCATTGGTTTTTTTGGCGGCTGGGCGCGGGTCACCCGGCACCGCGTGCTATCTTGGCCCGTCGCCGTCTTTGTCGACTTCTTCCGAGGAATTCCGCCTCTCGTCCTGGTCATCTTCGCGTACTTATTCGGTCCCGATTTCCTGCCACAGCAGCTATACAGTCGAGGGATGGCGCTCACGATTGCCGCGCTCGCGATTGCATTCCACTCGGCAGCGTACCAAGTTGAAATCTTCCGAGCGGGCTTCCAATCCATTCCGCGCGGCCAGATGGAAGCCGCAGAAGCACTTGGAATGAGCCGGTGGCAGACGATGCGACACGTGATCCTGCCCCAGACGTTCCGACTCAGTCTTCCCCCTCTCGGGAACGAATTTGCCACGGTGATCAAGGACACGTCGCTCATCGGAATTGTGGGCGCTAGCGAGATGGTGGCCCTTGGCCAGGAGTTCAACCAACAAGTCCTCATCTCCGGGACCGGACCTCTCGTCTGGATCTTCGCGGTCTGGACAATCATTGCGCTTACGTATTTCGCAATCACGTTCCTCGTGACCCGGCTGCTGCTAGGACTCGAGCATCGTTACCATACGCCGGGACTGGAGGCGATCTCGCTGTGATTCGCGTCGAAGACATTCACAAGCATTTCGGAGCGCTCCACGTGTTGCGAGGGATCACCCTGGACATCGCGCGCGGCGAGGTTGTCGTGGTCGTGGGACCAAGCGGGTCGGGGAAGAGCACACTCCTTCGCTGCGTCAATCTCCTCGTCGAGCCCGACGAGGGACGGGTGTTCATCGATGGCGTCCACGTCAACACGCCCGATATCCGGCCGGAGTGGGTACGACAACAGGTTGGCATGGTGTTTCAGAGTTTCAATCTCTTCACCCACCTCACCGCGGTCCAGAATGTGACCCTGGGCCTCATCCGGGTGAAAGGGACGGACAAGGACGCTGCGGAGAAGCGCGGGAAGGAGCTGCTTGCGAGAGTGGGGCTCGCTGCGAAAGCGGATGCGTACCCGGCGGAACTCTCTGGAGGGCAGCAGCAACGGGTGGCCATTGCTCGCGCACTCGCGATGGATCCCAAGGCGATGTTGTTCGACGAGCCCACATCGGCCCTGGATCCGGAATACATCCGGGAGGTCCTGGATGTGATGACCGCGCTCGCACGCGAGGGCATGACGATGATCGTCGTCTCCCATGAGATGGGGTTCGCCCGAGGCGTCGCCTCCCGAATCGTCTTCCTCGACGAGGGGAAGGTCCTGGAAGAGGGTCCACCCGAGGAGGTGTTCGCCCATCCCAAGAACGAGCGGACCCGGGCCTTCTTCAGCAAGATTCTGAGGTGAGTTGTGCCGAGTCTCACCTACCGTTTGCGGCGCGCGAATCTCAACCGGATCGAGTCGATCTTGGCGCTCGCCTTGATTTTCGGCGTCATTGCCTCAATGACCGACGTCTTGATCGGAGATCGCGGTCTCAACACCGTGTACATGGGCACCGTCGTGGACATCTTCCTGCGTGGGATGTACCTGAGCTTGTACATCACGACTGCCTCCTTTGCCCTGGGACTGGGGATCGGCTTCCTCGTTGGCTGGATCCGAACGACGCGTACGGTGCCCTTCAAAAGGCTTCTCCGGGACTTCCGGCTCACGTCCGCCGACGCGTCCTCGCATGCGTCCTCGCAGTATCTGCTGTTTGGCTTGTCCATCGTGTGGACGGGGCTCAAGTACGTGGTCCGGCGGATCATGGACGGCTATGTGGAGATCATGAGGGGCACACCTCTCTTTGTTCAGATCTTCTTCGTCTGGTCCATCTTCATCGTCTTCCTGACCCGGATGCCCGAGAGAGACTTGCTGGCCGTGCTCCTTGCGATGACGATCAACACTGGCGGCTACCAGGGCGAAATCTTCAGGGGAGGGCTCCAGACGGTCCATTCAGGCCAGGTAGAGGCTGCCCGAGCCCTCGGACTGTCCCGATGGCGTGCGATGCGGTACGTCGTTCTACCCCAGACGTTGCGACTCATCACCCCGCCGCTGACCAACGAATACATCGGGTTGCTGAAGGCAAGCGCCCTCGCCTTCTACTTCGGCGTCCAAGAGCTTACGTACTACGCGAAGCAGGAAGCGTTTTCCGGCCATGTGTTTGAGGCGTTCATCTTGACCAGCGCACTCTATCTCATCGTCACGTTCACACTCGCGAAAGTCATTACCATGATAGAGAGGCGATACCGCATTCCGGGCCTGGGCATCCAGCAGGCCCCCGCCGCGGGCAAGCTGTCCCGCAAGGAGACGGCGGCTAGCGGCTAGAAGCAACCGTCGTTTCGTTGCCGCTGGGCAGCTTGCTGGAAGAGATCGGATCGAGGCGACCCATACCCATCCGCTTGAGAGGCATGCTCAGGTGGCGACGCGAGCCCGCCGGAGGCTCATACCAGCCCCTCTCAAGCCGGCGCGGGATCCGTTGCCACTCCGCCAAGGCCCGCGGCAGGCGGGTGCCGCATCGGATGCATCGGAACGGGCCGTTCCGGCCTTTGGATTTCGCTCGCTTGCCACACGATGGACACATCGGATTGGACAGCTTCCTGACTTCATTAACGAGAGAGAGCACATAGAGCTTCTCGAGATTCAACGTCCGTGGGACCTCGCGGACCGCGGCGACCACCTCGACGCGGTCACCGCACAAGAGGGCTCTCACGGCGCCGCGGAATTGCTTCGACGGCTCGTACGCGATGACGTCGTGACCATTCAGTTGGAAAACCGCATGCCCGCCGGGGAGATTTCGCGCAACGCCCGTGATGACCCCTTTGGTTCGAATCGTTGTGTGAGCCCGCCGAGCTCGAGTGCGAATCACGTGGTCGTCCGTGCCTTGGTTGGACTCGAAGATGACCGCCCGTTGTGGAGACTCGCCTCGAATCACCTCCATCGCGTGAGGAAGGACCGTCGGGTCGTCCCCTCGGATTCCGAACTGGACGGGGCATGGGGAGTGCGGCGCGATGACTACGTGCGCGTTCGCATAGTCGTAGTTGTTGAACGTGGACGGAAAGGCCTGATCCATTTCCACGACCGACCGCGGGTCAATGTTGCGTGGGGTGCCCCATCGGGGGGGATGACGGTACGCTAGGATTTCATACGTCCGATCGTGCGGACGCCAACTTGCGGCGGCGAGTGCCCCGATGATACCCCGCCCGCTCTTGTAGCCCTTGACAAAGCCCAAGCCGCGGGCCGACTCCAACGCCTCCCGTTTCGTCACGATGTCGCGCACCGCCTTCCAGTACAGGTGCTGCGGCGGAGGTCTTCGGAGGATCGCAAATCCCGGGTTCGTCCCCTCATCCTGAAAGCATGCCCAGCGCTCCACCACACGGGCTACGGCGTCCCTCACAGCGAGTGGGTCGTCTTCCCCAGCAGCGCGCGCGTGGGAAACCACGGGGGCGTCTCCGATGTACCCGATGGTGAGCTCCTCGCCTACACCTCGACCGATTCTCACGCATACGGCTCCGTTCCCACGCGTCTTCCAGGGAACATTCGGATTCAGCCGCACGAGGCGCGGATACCCAATCAGGTCATGCTCCTTCGTGAGCTCGCGGATCAGCTCCGTCGCGAGGAACGTCGTGCACATGCCGCGCAGGCTGTCCGTGTCGTCGACGCCGATCCAGAGGACCATGGACGTCCTCACGAATGCGGACAGCGGCATAAAACCGTCCTTGTCCGAGAAAGTTCATATAGCGAGGGGCCCCTGCGCGCCCACGACTCTCATGCCCGTCCGCTCTTTCGAGTTCTCCAACGTGGACGGTCGGCGCCTCACGAAGGCGACGGACCGCCTCGTCAACCTGCGGGTGGACCACAACAGCACGGTCACCCTGATCACGGAGACGGCCCCGAACCAGGCCAACGTGGACTTCCGCTTCACGGCGAACTACCGTTCCGCGGAGGCGCCCATCGGCCTCATCCAGCTGGAGGGGACGCTCGTCTGGGAGGGCGACGCCAAGTCCCTCGTCACGGGCTGGTCCTCGGGCGGGCAGATGCCCCCCGAGGTGGCCAACGAAATCCACACGGTGATCATGACGAACTGCATCCCGGAGGCGGTCATCCTCGCCCGGGAACTCCGGTTGCCGCCACCGATCCCAATCCCCCAGGTGAACGTCGCGCAGGCGCCCCCGCCTCTGAAGAAGGGGCGCTCGCCCGAAGTGATGTAGTCACTTGATGTGGTCGAGGCTGAAGGACCCGATCGACACGCTCGACTTCGTGTACGTGTAGCGGATCCAGCCCCGCGACTGCACGTCGCAGATCCCCTTGATGCTCAGGAAGGACTTCAGCTGCTCGACCTTGAACTCGATCGAGCCGTCCATAAGAGAGCCGAGCATCTGAATCTCCTGCTCCTCGTGCATGCCCTTCTCGATCACGTACACGGCCACGGCCTTGTCCCGCTTCCTTCGGCCGACGAAAGGCTGGAGGAACTTGAACGTGGTCGTGGGATCGAGGTAGGCGATCAGGGTGGACACGCTCCGGAAGGCGACGCGGTAGGCCTCGTGCTTCTTCTTCCACTCCGAGGCCGTCTGGTCGACCGCCTTCAGGATCGCCTGGTGGTCCGTCGGGTCGTCGATGTAGATCGTGTTCGGGTCGCTCGCGTCCGCCCCCATGGACTTGGAGTAAGCGTCCACGTACTTCACGAGGCCGAGCTTCTCTCGCTGCTCGTAGTCCGGGAGGACGAAGGCCATCTCCTCGCGGATGTCGCCCGGGCCCTTGTCCGTGAGGACCCAGAGGACCGGGAGGCCTTTCTTCAGGCCTTCGGCCATGAACATGTCCACGACGACCTCCTTGCCGACGTAGGCGGGGCCGTAGGCGGACAGGTTGGAGCCGTAGGGGATGCCGCCGAAGAGCAGGTCGTCCAGGCGGGAGATGCCCGTCTTGACCTTCTGCTGCTTGAACTCGATCTGGCGGTCCTCCTCGCGGGCCTCGATCTCCTCGGACACGAGCCCCTGTTCCCTTAGGCGGAGGTCCTCCATCTTCTGCTGGAGGTACTTCTCCTTGTTGCGGACCTCCTCCTCCTTCTGGGAGATTTGCTCCTTGAGCTCCTCCAGACGCGACTTCATGTCGAGCTCGTCCGTCGAGCCGCCCTGGGCCCTCGCCTCCGCGAGCTTCCTCTGCTCCGCCTTCAGGAGGTTCTCGCGGTACTCCATGTCCTGCTCCCGCCGGAGGATCTCCTCGTCCTTGAACGAGGTGGAGTCCTTGAGCTTCTTGATCTCGTCCTCGCGCATCCCCAGCTCGTCCTGGAGGCGCTGGATCTCCTGCTCCCGGAGGAGCATGCTCTTCTCCTTCGAGAGGAGCTCCTGCTCCTTCTTCCGCAGAGCTTCGGTAATCTCGCCCCTCGGCTTTGACTCGAGGACCTGGGCCTGGGCCCGCATCTGCTCCTCGATCTTGTACTTGCTGACCTCTTCCTCGAGGCCGATAATCCGTTTCTTGAACTCCTCTTCCTTGCGGAGGTACTCCTGCTCGTTCTGGCGGAGCTCCTCCTCAAGCCGCCGTCGGAGCTCCTCCGTGGCGGGCCCCGCCTCGCCGACGGCCCTGACTCCCAGCGCCTCCTGCGCGTGGAAGGCGGCTTCCCGCTCCACGAGCGCGATCTCGCGTTTCCTCAGCTCCCGCTCGCTGGGCTTGCTCTTCGCGAGCCCGATCTCGATCTTGTCCTTCAGGGCGTCGTTCACCGCGCGCAGCTCGGCGATCTCCGCCCCGAGCTTGCGGTGAGACTCGACCTGCTGGTCGAGGCGCTTACGGAGGTCCGCTGCGGGGCCTGCCTTGAGCTGCTGGCCCTTCACGTACTTGATCACGGCGATGGAGCCCTTCTTGATGTGCTCGATCTCCTCCTCGAGCGCCTTCCGCTTCGCAATCTCCGTCTGGAGCTGCTTGGACAGGTTCGCGGTCTCCTCGATGTACTGCACGGGGTCGAATTTGCCCGAGCGGAAGTTGCCGAGCTCACGGCCCAGGGTCGAACGCATCGCCTCGAGCTCGGCCCGGAGGCCCTCCGCCTCGAACGCCTTCGTCCGCAGCTCGCGGAGCTTATCGTCGGTGAGCTGGTCCTGGGACCGCACCGCCTTCGCGGGCGCGGGTCCGGAAGCAGGAAGGCCGATCCAGTCCTGGAACGCGTTGTCCTCCCCGGAGAGCCACTTGCGCAGCGAGTCCTCGCGCCCGTCCGCCTTGCCGGCCGGAGGCACGGGGGCCCCCATCCAAGAGCTGAGCCCGGCGTCCCCGGAGTCCCCCTTGAGCCACGCGGACAGGCTGCTGTCGCCGCCCGCCTTCGGGCCCTCCGTCTGCTTCGTCCCGCAGACGACGCACTCCTTGCGAGCGTTCACCTCGCCACCGCACACACGGCATGTGAGGGCGGGAGCTTGTGCCGACTCGGACTTCGGGCTCACCCGACTCGCACCTCGAGGACTCTCGTTCCACGGACCGAGGGAACGAGTCTCGTTCGTTCGTCATTGACGAGAGCACTGGGTATATAATCGTATCAACCTCAGTATCAGCGGAAGACCCAGTTACCCCGGAGGCGGCGCGGTCGAGCCTGCTCGCCGCGACATGTAGGAAACGTATTAATACGGACCATAGAATTTCACGCCCAGAATAAAAAACGGGAGCTTTGGGGTCTGTGGGGAAGGAGACGGAGAAGCGCATCCATCTGCGCATCGATCCGAACGACGAGACCATCACCCTCAGGGACATCATGCAGCGCATCCAGGAGATCCAGCGGCAGAACCCGGAGCTGGACGTGTTCTTCGACGGCGACGAGTACGCGGTCTGCTCCCGTCCCAAGAAGAAGGACTGAGGAAGAAGGAGCCTTTTTGGGCGCATCGGCCATTCCCCCGGCGACGCGGAGGCGGTTGCCATGAAGAAGCCCACGAAGGAAGAGCTGACCCAGTTCCCCATCGAGCACCTGGACCTGGAGAAGACGAAGACGATCGCGGACCTCGTCGACGGCTACCGGGGCATCTCCTTCCAGGCGCGGACCCTGGGACTGTGCGCCTCCGTCCTCGAGAATGCGATGATGGACCCGAAGTGCACGATGTTCTTCGGCGGCGCGGGAGCCCTCACCCCGGGTGGCCTGCGGAAGGTCATGCGGGACATGGTCGAGTTCGGCCTCGTCGACGTCGTCGTGACGACGGGGGCGATCGCCTACCACGACTTCTACGAGGCCCACGGCTACCGCCACTACATCTCCACGCCGGAGGCGGACGACCTCGTGCTCCGCGAGCACTTCCTGGACCGGGTGTACGACACCCTCGCAGACGAGTCCTTGTTCCGCAAGTGCGACGACGAGCTCGCGGCCCTCGCGGACTCCCTCGAGGTGCGGCCGTACAGCTCCCGCGAGTTCTTGTGGGAGATGGGCAAGATCGCCGCGAAGGATCCCAACTCTCTCGTCGGCGCGTGCTACCGCAAGGGCATCCCCTACTTCGTCCCGGCCCTGAACGACTCCTCCGCGGGGATCGCCCTGACGAAGCACCACCATGACCGGGTCAAGAAGGGCCGTGAGCCGATCGCGATCGACTCGATCAAGGACAATTACGAGATCGCCCAGGTGAAGCTCAAGTCCCCGCGCACGGGGGTGTTCTACGTCGGGGGCGGGACGCCGAAGAACTACATCTCCCAGGTCGAGGTGATCCAGGAGGTCATGGGTTACCCGGAGAACCCGCACATGTACGCGGCCCAGATCACGACGGACCTGCCCCAGTGGGGCGGCCTGAGCGGCTGCACCTTCGAGGAGAGCCAATCCTGGGGCAAGTTCCACCGGGACGCGAAGATGGCCCAGAGCCACGTGGATGCGACGATCGGGCTCCCGCTCCTCGTGGGATACCTGCTCCAGAAGGGCGTCCACAAGAAGCGGAAGCAGAAGAAGTTCAAGTGGGACGGCGAGGAACTCGTATCCTTGAAGTGACGCTCCCGCACGCTCAGGCGCCGCCGAGCCGGTGCTCGTACTCGTGGAGGGCCTCTTCCTGCTCGGGCTCGATCACGCCCACGAGGGTGCCGTAGGCGCGGTGCGCCTTTTCCCGGATCTCGCGGATCGCCGTTTCCGCGGTCATGCCGTGGTGGATCAGGTAGGCCGCAAGCATGGTCCCTGTCCGCCCGCGGCCGGCGTAGCAGTGGACGAGCACCTTCTTCCCTTCCCCGAACTTGCGATCCACGTAGTCCACGAACTTGTCCATCTGGTCGAACGTGGGTGAGGTGAAGTCCTCCACGCAGATCTTTCGATGCTCGAAGCCTGCGTCTTGAATCTCGAACGTGTTGAGCCGCGAACACTCCAGGCTCACGACGACGGAGTAGCCCATCTTCCGCAGACGGCTGAAGTCCCATTGCATGTAGGCCGGTCCCGGGAGGCCTGCGAGTCGTCCGCCTTCGATCGTGTAGTAGAGCATCTCCATGCGGCCGGGTGCATGGCGAGCCGGCAGTTCAAGCTGTCTCCGAAACCGGTTCATGCCATCGCCTCGATTGACTCTGCGAGCACAAGTCTCAAGCCCCCGCGGCAGATTGCGTGGGCGGAGCGGATGCACACGAACGCACCGGAAAAGGAAACCCTGATCCTGGCAGAGCGCAGGTTCGCGTGGATGACCCTCGCCATTTACGCGTGTTTGACGGTTGGCCTGTGGCTCGCCCGCGTCGTCTTCCCCAATGTGATCGGGCCCAGCATGGACTACGACTATGTCGTGAGCGCGTCCGTGATAGCTGCCGTCGCGTTCGGCGGGATGTATGCCGCCGCCATGGCGCTACGCCCTGCACCGCCGGACGAGTCGGTCACGGCCGGCGGGCCTTGAGCGGGCCCCGGCGTACACGGAAGCCACGCGGTAGGTCGAAATAGCGCCGAGGTCATCGCGGCGAGCGATGCCCCTCGGCCGGATGACAATCGGGCTCTACAATTCCTACGACCCGGTCAAGTTCCACGAGGCCCACCGTCGGGCGCTCGCCCGTGCCGGCCCCGTGGCCCTCGCCTTCGACGCGAATCTGGCCACGTTCGGCTTCCCGTACGCGAAGGACCTCGACACTCCCGCGGAGATCGTCGAGTGGGTGTCGGGGACCACGAGTATCGGCGAGGGCGGCCGTTACCTCCGGGAGCTTGCGGACGCGGGTCGGTTCTCGAGCTTCGACTTCCCGAAGCGGGGATTCCCGCCACAGCTCGGAGAGGTCGTCGTCACGACGAATCGCCCCGACCCGAAGCTCGCCGTGGACGCGAAGTCCCTCGCAGGCCTGCTGAAGCGCGGGACCTCGATCCTCCTCGTCTTCGGGCTGGGACCCCGCGGCCTGGACGACCGGGAGATCTATCCCCTGGGCCGCCACCACTTCGACCTCACGGGGCGCGGCCTCTCCTTGGAGACGGCCACGGCCCTCGGGGCCGCGCCTGCGCTGGTCGCGGCCTACCTGCGGGAAGGATGACCCAGGAAGAGGGTCCACACCCGAATTCTTATATAGCGGCGGAACCTCCGAACGGGAGGCCATGCCGCGGCGGGACGCGAAGCGCTGTGATAACATCCTCCTGGGCAACCAGGCCCGTCTCCCGACCCGCTACGGCCCCTTCCGGATCCACGCCTTCGTGTGCCCCTTCACCGGAGAGGAGCACGTCGCCCTTGTTCGGGGCCGCGTCGCGGGGAAGAAGGACGTCCTCGTCCGGCTGCACTCGGAGTGCCTCACGGGCGATGTCTTCGGATCGGCCCGCTGCGATTGCGGTGAGCAGCTCGATGCGGCGATGAAGCGCCTGGCGAAGGTCCCGGAGGGCATCCTCGTGTACCTCGCCCAGGAGGGACGGGGCATTGGCATCGCGAACAAGGTCGCGGCCTACCATCTCCAGGACCATGGGCTGGACACGGTCGCGGCGAATCGCGTGCTTGGCTTTCCCGCGGACCTCCGCAGCTACAAGTGCGCGGCGTGCATCCTGCGTGTCCTAGGCGTAAGGTCCGTCCATCTCATGACCAACAACCCCGCGAAGATCGAGGAGCTCGAGGCCTACGGGGTCCGCGTGACGGAGCGCATCCCCCTCGAGGTCCCCGCGAATCCGGCGAACCTTCGGTATCTCAAGACGAAGAGGGAGAAGATGCGGCATCTGCTGTCGACGCCTGCAATCACCTCGTCTCGAGCACCGCGATGACCCGGTCCGTCGTGATCGACTCTCCTTCCCGCACGTGGACGGACTTGACGAGCGCTTCCGCGGGGGACGGGATCTCGTTCTGCATCTTCATCGCCTCCAGGACCGCGAGCATCTGCCCTCGGCGGACGACGGCCCCCGGGACCGCGGCGAGGCGGACCACGCGGCCCGGCATCGGCGGGCGAATCTCGAAGACCGATCCGCGCACCCCGCTCGAGGCCGGCTGGCGGCCCGTGCTCTCCTCCTCCGGAATCTCGGTGACGACGACGTGCGGCTGTCCGTCCACGAGAACCCGGCCCGCATCGATCGTGACGCGGTGTCCGCGGCTGCCGACCCGCACCCGGAGTTCACCCTCCCGAGGATCCACGCGGGCGCGGTAGATCGCCCCGTCCACCCGAACGGTCAGGCCCCGCGAGGACCTCTCGACGTCCACGTCGTGGGCCTCACCATCGACGACGAGGCGGAACCGCATCGGCACCTCCGTGGAGCTCCTTCCGCCCATGGCTCGCCCATGGTCGGACCTGCACCTTTTCGAACGCGAGGCGCTTCCGGAAGGCCTCCAATCCAGGTCCCTCCGCGAGGGCCGCGGCGATCGCCACGACCCGTTCCTCCCTCGGACCGCGACCCCGCATGCGCTCTACGATGCGGAGGTCCGCTACCATCGTCGTCCACAGCTCGCCCCGCTGGAATGCGCGCTCCCGGAGGAGGGACTCGTGGAAGGGGATCGTGCTCTTCACCCCGCGCAGCTCGAAGTCGGCGAGGGACCGCCGCATCCGCCCCACGGCTTCGGCGCGGGTCCTCCCGCGGACGATGACTTTGGCCATGAGAGGATCGTAGAAGGGAGGGACCAGGGAGCCGACTGCCACCCCGCTGTCCACGCGCACGCCGTGGCCCGCGGGCTCGCGGTACCCGACGATCCGGCCCGGCGAAGGGAGGAAGTTCCGGACCGGGTCCTCCGCGTTGATCCGGCACTCGATCGCGTGCCCGTGGAACTCGATCTCGGACTGGGAGATCTCGGGAGCCGCGCCCGAGGCGATGAGGATCTGCTGGCGCACGAGGTCGACGAGGCTGACCATCTCCGTGATCGGGTGTTCCACCTGCAGGCGGGCGTTCACCTCGTTGAACGTTGCCTTGCCGTCGTGGTAGAGGAACTCCACTGTTCCCGCGTTCAGGTAGCCGATCCGCTGAAGGCCCTTGACCGCGACGCGTCCGAGCCGCTCCCGCTGCCTCGCGCTCAGGATCGGGGACGGCGTTTCCTCGACGAGCTTCTGGTGCCGACGCTGGACGCTGCACTCCCGTTCCACGAAGTAGAGCCCCTTCCCGCGGCGTGCCAGGAGGACCTGGACCTCGATGTGCCGCGCGCGGGCGATGTACTTCTCGAGGAAGAGATCCGCGTTGCCGAAGTTCGCGAGGGCGACGGCCCGCGCGGACTCGAACGCCTTCGCAAGGTCCGCAGGACGGTCCACCCGGGACATCCCGATCCCGCCGCCGCCCGCGGTGGCCTTGAACATGACCGGGTAGCCGAGGGGTTCCGCGACCTCGCGCGCCTCGTCGACGGTCGCAAGGATCCGGTCCACCCCGCGGGTCACCGGGACGCCCGCCTCGGCCATCTTCTTCCGGGAGGCGATCTTGTCCCCGGAGAGGGCCATCGCCCTGGGTCCGGGCCCGATGAAGATGAGCCCCTCCTCCTCGCATCGCGCCGCGAAGGTCGGGTTCTCGGAGAGGAAGCCGTACCCCGGGTGCACCGCGTCCGCTCGGGCCTCCTTCGCCGCACGGAGGATGCGCTCGGTGTTCAGGTAGCTCTCGGGCGGGAGCGGGCCGCCGATCTCGACGCTCTCGTCCATCGCCTTCCGGTGCAAGGCGTCCCGGTCCGCCTCCGAGTACACGCCGACGGTCGCGAGCCCCATCTCCCGGGCGGTCCGCGCGATGCGGATCGCAATCTCGCCCCGGTTCGCGATGAGGAGGCGCTGGATCATGGCCGGCCGCCTAGAGCGGGATGTTCCCGTGCTTCTTCGGCGGCCGAGTCTCCCGCTTGCTCCGCAGGACGCGGAACGCGTTGATCACCCGGGGCCGCGTCTCCGGGGGCTCGATGATGTCGTCCAGGTAGCCCATCCGCGCGGCGATGTAGGGGTTCGCGAACTTCTCCCGGTACTCCGCCACGAGCTCCGCCTCCCGTTTCTTTGGATCCTTCGCCGCCTCGATCTCCTTCTTGAAGATGATCTGGACCGCACCCGCAGGCCCCATGACCGCAAGCTCCGCGGAAGGCCACGCGAAGTTCATGTCCCCGCGGATGTGCTTGGAGCACATGACGTCGTACGCCCCGCCATAGGCCTTGCGCGTGATTACGGTAACCTTGGGCACGGTCGCCTCGGAGAACGCATACAACAACTTCGCGCCGTTCCGGATGATGCCGCCAAACTCCTGCGCGGTGCCTGGAAGAAAGCCGGGGACGTCCACGAAGGTGAGGAGTGGGATGTTGAAGGCGTCGCAGAACCGGACGAAGCGCCCCGCCTTCGTCGAGGAGCTGATGTCCAGGGTGCCCGCGAGGACCTTGGGCTGGTTGCCCACCACGCCGACAGGGTGGCCCTCGAGCCGCGCGAACCCCACGACGATGTTCCGGGCCCAGTACTCCTGGACCTCGAACCAGGACCCGAGGTCCACGACCCGCGCGATCACGTCCCGCATGTCGTAGGGCTTGTCCGGCTCCCGTGGAACCACGGAAGCGAGCTCGGGGTCCTGGCGTTCCGCGCCGTCCTCCGTGGCGACCACCGGCGGATCCTCGACGTTGTTCGACGGGAGATAGCTCAGGAGCTTGCGCGTCAGCCGGAGGGCCGCGCGCTCGTCCTCCGCCGCGAAGTGCGCGACGCCGGACTTCTCATTGTGGGTCATCGCCCCGCCGAGCTCTTCGAAGCTCACGTCCTCTCCCGTGACGGCCTTGATCACCTCTGGTCCGGTGATGAACATGTAGGAGGTCCCCTTGGCCATGATCGTGAAGTCCGTCATCGCGGGGCTGTACACCGCGCCGCCCGCGCAAGGACCCAGGATCGCGCTGATCTGGGGCACGACGCCGGACGCAAGCACGTTGCGGAAGAAGATCTCCGCGTAGCCGCCGAGGCTGATCACGCCCTCCTGGATGCGGGCGCCCCCGCTGTCGTTCAGGCCGATCACGGGCGCACCGATCTTCATCGCCAGGTCCATGATCTTCACGATCTTGTTCGCGTGCATCTCCCCGAGGCTTCCGCCGAAGACGGTGAAGTCCTGGGAGAACACGCACACCGTGCGGCCGTCAACGGTGCCGTGGCCGGTGACGACGCCATCCCCGGGGATGCGCTTCCTCTCCATCCCGAAGTCCGTCGCACGATGCTCCACGAACGCGTCCGTCTCGACGAAGGAGCCCGGGTCGAGGAGGAGGTCGATCCGCTCCCGAGCGGTCAGCTTGCCCTTCTGGTGCTGCCGTTGCACGCGCTCGACCCCTCCGCCCTCACGGGCGAGGGCTTTGCGCCGACGCAGCTCCTCGACACGTTCGTCCACCGCCATGGCGCGCTCGAAGGTCGAGGCGTGTCATTAACCCTTCGGGGAGTCGGGAGCGGCGGGAGGCTCCGTCCAGAGGAACAATCTCGATCCCGCGTAGCCCGTGACGGCGCCCACGGCTCCGACCAGGATTCCCAGGAGCAACGTCATCGCGGTAAGAAGCCACCAGGAGCCTGGCCCCATCCCGAGGATCTGTCCGGCGAGGTCCGCGAGCTGCAGGCCCTGTCCGGCGACGAACACGTAGACGAGGTACGCGGACCACGCCACGGCCACCGCCAATGCGCCGAGAAGGCTGGCCCTCGACGCGCGGGAGGAAAGCATGCCCGCGACGAAGCCCGCAATCCACGCAAGCTGCCAGGTGCCCGTGAGCAGCAACAACTCCGCGAAGAAGAAGGCGAGGAGGAACGTCGTACGCACGTCCACGTCGGGGAAGGGGAACCGTCGCATGGGCTCACCCCGGCACAAGCTGGAGGGTCGATTCCGCGAGTTCGCGGCCACGGCGCGGGAAACGAGACGACCGCGGAAAAAAGTTGTGGCCCCGGGGAGGCGGCCTGCGGAGGAGACGCAGCAGGCGAGGAGGACGCCTACTTGAGATGCTCGACGGTGCCGTCCACGAGCTCATGCCTCTTGCCGGCATCGTCGACGACGACGAGGGCTCCCGTGGGCGCGATGTCCACGGCCCGTCCGCGGACCGTCTCCTTGCCCGTGGCGACCGCGACCTGCTTTCCGACCGTGGTGCAGGCGCCCCGGTACTCCTTGAGCATCAGGTTCAGCGGGGTGTTCCGGTACCTCGAGTAGAGGTCGTCGATCTGGTCCAGCAGGTAATCGAGGAACTCCTCGTTCGCGACGAAGAGACGCACCTCCCGCTTCAGGCTCGTGGCCCGAGGTTGCACGTCGGGAGGGAGCCGCTCCACGTCCACGTTCGTGTTCACGCCGATCCCGACGATCACATGGTATGCGTCCCCGCGGTACACGCCCTCGGAGAGGATCCCCGCGATCTTTCGGTCCTGGAACACCGCATCGTTGGGCCACTTCACGCCCGCGAAGACGCCGAAGTGTCGGAGCGCCTTCGCGACGGGCATCCCCGCGAGGAGCCCGAGGACATGGGCGTGGGCCGCCTTGGGACGGAGCAGGATCGACATGTAGAGCCCGCCGGGCGGGGACGCCCAGGCGCGCCCGTGGCGGCCTTTCCCCGCGGCCTGGCGGTCCGCCCATACCACAAGCCCCTCGGGTAGATCCGGGGACAGGAGCTCCTTGAGCGTCTCGTTTGTTGACTCGACCGCATCGAAGTGCCAGACCGTGCGGCCCACGAGCTTCCGGTGGGGGGCGTGGAACTCGCCGGTCTTCATCGGACGGAGCACGGCCCCTGGATATTTCAAGGTTGGCGGGTCAGAGGGAGGCGGCCTTTGGCGCCGTGGGCCGCGGCGCCTTCGCGAGGTCCTGGCTCGCGAGGAAACCCCAGAACATGAGGGCGACGCCTGCGAACTCCCCCAGGTAGAGGGCCCAGGGGACCCCGAACCGCGCGAGGGATCCGCCCGCGGCCACGATGATCGCGCCCACCGCGATCCAGGCGTTGAAGGCCAGGCGCGTCCGCCAGTAGGAGTACGCTGCAATCCCGATCAAGGCGACGCTCCCGGGCACCGTGAAGAGGGGCGACCATATCCGGACGGACTCCGAGAAGCCGCTTCCGCCGGGGATCGCCTGCGCCGCGAGTGCGATCTTGTCCACAGGGGAGGTGAGCACGACCCACGCGAAGCCGACGAACAGGACCGCGGTGTACACGGAGAAGGCGTAACCGAGGCGACGGCTCACGAGGAAGGTCGACCCCGCGCCGAGCACCGCGACGAGCGGAGCGGCGAGGAGGTAGTACACGCGGTAGACGTCCTCGGTCCACGCAGAGGATTCCGCGAGGAACTGGGTGAAGGCGGCGACGCCGAACACGAGCAACCCGAGGCCCCAGGCGAACTGGTAGGGCTTGCGCTTCAGGATCCACTGGTTGAAGACGAGCGCGGCGAAAGCCAGGCTCACGAGGGTGGCCCCCAGGGAGACCGCGGCCCCTTCCAGGCTCATGCTCGCCGGACCCGGGCCCCCCGACTTAAACCTTCTTGGTGGAGGTCAGCCTAAATCCAATGACGGGTCAGATCGCGTCCTGGACGAGCTCGATGAGCGTCCCGTGTGCGGAGCGCGGATGGAGGAAGGCGACGGTCCGGCCGTGGGCCCCGGGCCTCGGCGCGCGGTCCACGAGCTCGAACCCCTCCCGTTCGAGCCGCGCGAGCTCGGCCCGGATATCCTCCACGCGGAACGCGAGGTGGTGGAGCCCCTCGCCGCGCTTCTCGAGGAAGCGACCCAGGGCGGTATCCCCGTGGAGCGGGGTGACGAGCTCGACGAGCGCGCCTCCACTCTCCAGGAACACCACGCGGACGCCAGCGGACGCCACGTCCTCGGGCGGTCCTGCCCGGAGGCCCAAGGCGCGATATCTCGCGATCGCAGCGTCGAGGTCCCTGACCGCGATCCCCACATGGTGCACGGGCCCGATCATACCTCGTCCCTCGCCCGGTGCGCGCCGAACACCTCCCGCAGGATGTCGGAGATCTCCCCGAGGGTCGCGTGCGCCTTCACCGCATCGAGGATCGGGTGCATCACGTTCTCTCCCTCCGCGGCCGCCTTGCCGACCTGCCGCACCGCGCGGCTGGCCCGCCACTCGTCCCTCGAGCGGCGGAACTCTCGCAGCCGCGAGACCGTCTTCTTCTCGAGCTCGGGGTCAAGGTGGTACTCCGGGACGCGGGTCTCCTCGTCCTCGTACGCGTTCACGCCCACGACGGTCCGCTCGCCTCGCTCCAGCTCGAGCTGGAAGCGGTAGGCGGAGTCCGCCACTTGTCGCTGGACCCAGCCGGTCTCAATCGCCCGGAGCATCCCGCCGCGGCGTTCGACCTCCTGAAGCAGGTCAGTTGCATCCGCCTCGAGGGCGTCCGTGAGCTCCTCGAGGAAGTAGGAGCCGCCTGCGGGGTCGATCGTGTTCGCGACGCCGCTCTCGTGGGCGAGGATCTGCTGGGTGCGGAGGGCCAGCCGCACGGCCTTCTCCGACGGGAGGGAGAGCGCCTCGTCCATGCTGTTCGTGTGGAGGGACTGGGCCCCGCCTAGGAGCGCGGCGAGGGCCTGGAGGGCCACCCGGACCGCGTTGTTCTCCGGCTGCTGGGCCGTCAGGCTGACCCCCGCGGTCTGGGCATGGAAGCGGAGCATCCGCGATTCCGGCCTCTTCGGATGGTAGCGTTCCTCCACGAGACGGGCCCACATCCTCCTTGCGGCGCGGAACTTCGCGATCTCCTCGAAGAAGTCGATGTGGGCGTTGAAGAAGAAGGAGATCTGCGGCGCGATCTCGTCCACGTCGAGCCCGCGCTGGCGGGCGGCATCCAGGTAGGCCAGCGCATCCCCGAAGGTGAAGGCAATCTCCTGGACCGCGGTCGCGCCGGCTTCGCGGATGTGGTACCCGCTCACGCTGATCGCGTTCCACTTGGGCACCTCCTTCGCACAGAATTCGACCACGTCGAGGGCCAATTGCACGGAGGGTCCCGGCGGATAGATGTACGTCGAGCGGGCGATGTACTCCTTGAGGATGTCGTTCTGGACCGTGCCCCGCAGGGCCTTGCGGGCAACCCCGTTCTCCTGTGCCGCGGCCACGTAGAACGCAAGGAGGATCGGGGCGGTCGCGTTGATCGTCATGCTCGTGCTGAGCCGGTCGAGCGGCAAGCCATCCAGGAGGGTGCGCATCTCCTCGAGGCAGCTGATCGAGACGCCCACGCGGCCGACCTCGCCGCGGGCCATCGGGGAATCGGAGTCGTATCCCATCTGCGTGGGCAGGTCGAAGGCGACGCTGAGCCCCTCGTTCCCCTGCTCCAGGAGGTAGCGGAACCGGCGGTTCGTGGCCTCCGCGCTCCCAAAGCCGGCGTACTCCCGCGCGGTCCACAGCCGCCCGCGGTACATCGTGGCGCGGATGCCCCGGGTGAAGGGCGGCTCTCCTGGGAAGCCGAGGGCCTGGAGGTACCGCTCCACCTCGCGGTCCTTCGGACCGGCGACGAGGGGCACGGCCCGACCGCTCAGGGTCTGCCCGGAGACCGCCCGTTCGCGCCGGGCGTCGCTCCCAGCCGGCACCGTCGTCCGCGACCCCTTCCCCCGCACCTTCCCCGCGCGCCGAACCATGGATCCTCACGTCCCGAGGAAGATCCCCTCAGGGTCGCACTTCGTGCGCAGGACGCGGAGCTCGCGCTTCGTCGGCGGCTTCGTCGTCTTCACGCGTGGCGAGATGCGGATGTCCCAGGAGACGTTCTTGCGGATGTCCTCGACGCTCACGCCGGGGTGACAGGAGTCGAGGTACATCTCCTTCGTCGCCTGGTCGAAGCGGTACACGCCGAGGTCCGTGATCACGGCGGAGGGCCCGCCTCTGGGGAGCCCGGCCCGCTCCCGTCCGCCCGGGCCGTCCAGGTAACCGGGGGTCGTCAGGTAGTCGAGCTTCGGGACGAACTTGCGGGCGTCCTGCTTCAGCATCACGATCACGCGCTTCGCGAGGGAGCCGATGTCGTTCGCGCCCCCCGAACCCGGAAGGCGGGCCTTCGGTGCGTTGTAGTCCCCGATCACCGTGGTGTTCAGGTTCCCGAATCGGTCGATCTGGGCCGCGCCGAGGAAGCCCACGTCCACGTGGCCGGGCTGCATGAGGAGCCCGAAGACCTCCGTGAGCCCGCCGAGCATGACGCTCCCCGGGACGAGGCACGCGTCCCCGATCGACAGGGGCGTCCGCCTCGGCCTCGCGTCGACGACGCCGGATTCGAAGATCATGATGCAGTTCGGGGCTCTCGTGTACTTCGCGAGCATCCCGCCAAGCATGGGCAGGCCCGTGCCGATGAACGCGACCTCCCCGTCCTGGATCTCCCGCGCGGCGCAGATCGCCATGAGCTCCGTGAGTTTGTACTCCCGCGCGGGCGCCGCCTGCGGGGCATCAGTAGCCATAGCTCACCTGCCCGCTCATGAGTCGCTTCGCCCGGAGGCGGTTGAGCCGCTCCTCCCCGAGCTTCTTCAAGTATTCGTCGTGGCCTGCCACGCCGTACACCCACTCGTCCGCCCAAGCCTGCCAGCCCTCCAAGGTGACGCTCCGCTCCGCGTAGTCCTTGCGGAAGGCCGCGTCCGCGTCATAGTATCCCTGGACCTGGTAGGGATGGCCCCCGAACGGCACGTGGACGATCCCGTCCACCCGGAACCCCGGGACGATCGTGCGGTTCGGGTCCCGCCGGATCACCTTCGTGGAGACGATCTCCTCCACGGTCAGGAGGATCTTCTTGCCCGCGTGCGTGCCCCAGAGATCGTCGCCGATCTGGCCCCAGACCTGGGCGTTGCCCTCCGAGTCGCACCGCTGCGCATGGAGCAGGGCCACGTCTGCGGGGCACGCGGGCAGCAGGGCCACCCTGTCCCCGCTCCCGAAGGGATCCTCCAGGACCGCGGCCTTCGGGTGGCGGAAGGACTCGATCCGGAGGAGGTCCGAGCCGAGGTTCGAGCGGACGGGCATGAAGGGGACACCCATGGCCGCGGCCATGAACCGCATCGTCATGCCGAAATTGCTGTACTCCTCGATCACGACCTTCCGCGGGATGCCCTTCTCGACCGCGCGCCGGTAGCCGTACGCGAGGCCGAAGGCCTCGAGCCCAAGGTAGGACCCTTCGAGCTTTTCCACGCACCCGGCGGCAATGAGGAAGTCCGCGTCCTCCGTCCACCCGCTCATGAGGAAGGTCAGATCGCGCTTCCGCTGCCGCATGACCTCGTAGATCACGGCCATGGGCTTCCGGAGGGCGATCCCGCCGGACCGAAGGCGGCAGCCGTCCGGGATGAACTTCCGCACGGCCTCCGCGATGGGGATGAGCTTGTCGTGGAGCTCCGGCTCGGCCATGGCGGCGCGTAACGCCCGCCCTCGTAATAAGCTCCGCGGAGACGGTCAGCGCCCGCGGACTCGGGACTCGATCTCCCCGATCGCATCCGGCAGCTCGCGGAAGGACTCGATCGTCGCATGGGGCTTCGCCTCCCGGAGTGCCGATGGACTCCCATACCCGTAGGTCACCGCGACCGTCCACGCCCGCGCGGCCCTCCCCGCAAGGATGTCCACGGGCGCGTCCCCGACGACCACGCAGGCCTCCGGCGTGACGCCGAGGGCCTGCGCGGAGTACTGGGGCAAGTCCGGGAAGGGTTTCGGCCGGGACACTTCGTCGCCACCGACAACCGCCCGGAAGTAGGACGCGATCCCCGCGACTTCGAGCATGCGCTTCGCGCCCTCGCGCCGGCGCGTCGTCATCGTGCTGATCGCACGGTCCGCGAGCTGCGGCATGGTCTCCTTCACGTCCGGATAAAGAGGCAGTCCCCGTTCCACATGGGCCAGGAAGTGCGCGTAGTACCGATCCGTGATCCCGTCCACGATGGGACCGCTCATCCCGCGAAGGAGATCCATCTGCCGCTGCACGGGCATGCCGATGAGGGGGCGCAGCTCCTCCTTCGTGAGGGGCGCAAGCCCGGACTCCTCGAGCGCCGAGTTCATGGAGGCGACGATCGCGTCGAGGGTGTCCATGAGGGTGCCGTCGAGGTCGAAGAGCACGGCCAGCGACATTCCGGCGCCCCCGAACCCACGGGAGGATTTAAGGTACGCCCCCGGTCCTCTGATCGGCCGCGATCGGAGGTCCGGCGACCGAGCGGGATCAGATGACCTTCGCGCGCCGGAGCTC
>Ga0209751_10000170_pt1 | contig 67609 bp, 59 predicted proteins | sample RifCSP13_1_FD_184019 | JGI IMG/M metagenome (GOLD analysis project Ga0209751, IMG submission 184019) | Soil microbial communities from Rifle, Colorado - Rifle CSP2_sed 13_1 (SPAdes) (version 2) | ecosystem: Environmental > Terrestrial > Deep subsurface > Rock core/Sediment | place: Rifle...
GGTTCTTGTTCTCGAGGGGAAATTTCTTCCCCCCGTCGGCCGTGGAGATCCAGCCGTCCTCGAGTCCCGCCAATTTCGCGTACACAGGGGTCCCCATCGCCGTTTCCGCGAGGCGCGCGAGGTCCCGTGCGGTGGAGTAGAGGCCGGGGTCGTCGTGCCCGCAGGCGTTCGCGAAGCGGGTGCCGGAAAGGCCCATCTCCCTCGCACGGGCGTTCATCCGCTCGACGAACCGCTTCTCGCTCCCCGCGGCATGGTCCGCGAGGGCGTGGCAGGCGTCGTTCGCGGAAGCAAGGACCGTCGCGGCGAGGAGTTCGAGCACGGTCATCCGGTCGCCCGGCGCGAGACCGAGCCGCGTACCGGTTTCGCGGCTCGCCTCCCGGGAAACCGTCACAACGTCCCGGAGGTCGGCCCGCTCGAGGATGAGCAGGGCCGTCATCATCTTCGCGAGGCTCCCCGGGGCGAGGCGTCGGTCCGGGTTCCGGGCCCATACCTCCCGGCCGTCGACCTTCACAAGGTACGACCCCGCCACGTTTCCGAACGGATCCCCGGCCGCCTCCACCCTCGCGGCAGCCGCGACGATCCCGATGCAGAAGGTCAGGATCAGCACCGCACGGATCGGGTACGGCACGCGGCCTTTAGAAGCCGAAGAGATTCCGGATTCCCTTGACGGGGTTTTTCAATATTTTTTTCGCGTCGGTGGCGGAGTCCCCCCCCTCCTTCGCGGAATAGGCGCGGCCCGAATAGTCGCGGCCCGAAACGGGGCGCCCCACGGCACGCTTCGCCTCCCCGATCCGTGTCCCGATGACCTTCTTGGCCTGGAGCATCTTTCCCCCGGAACCGGCATCGGTTTCGGTGCGGACGACGCCTTCGAAGGAGGCCCCTCGATAGGTGACCCCTCCCATCGTTTTCATCCCTCCGCGCGACGCGCTCCAGGTGATCCGGTTTTTCCCCCGTTTCACCGTCTCGGTCGGCTGGCCGGACAGGAGATCCTGCGGGACCGGTTCATTCTCGCCCAACGAGACGGTTTTCCGTTTCACCTCGGAGAGGGTGGCGTTCGGACCGAACCGGCTTGCCTCCTCGACGGTGATCTCGTACTCGCCGTCCTGCAGGTTGAGCTTCCCGACTTTCTCGTCGCACTTCGAAGTCCAAAGGAATCCATTCTGCTCGCACGCACCGGATTCATCCGCCGGCACGGCGGTACTTTTCAAAAACGCCTCGGCCTTCCGCTGCTGCGCCTCCATGTCCGCCTGCTGCTTCTTCCCCTTGGCCACCGCCTCGTTGGCCACGGCCACCTGCTTCGCCGTCTCCCCGGTCGGACCCGACTTCTGGCCCTTGGGGCAGGGTCCGAGATATTTTCCCGCGAGCTTCGTATTCATCGTCATCGTCTGCCCGTCTTCCACCATCTTCATCTTGAAGAATCCCGTATAGGTCGTCCCGCGGTAGGAGATTTCCCCTTCCCCCTCGGCCTTCTTGCACTCCATACGCCAGGAAACCTTGTTCCCCGTGACCTTTTTCTTTACGATCCTGCACTCCTTGTCCTTCTCCGACTTCGGAACGGGGTCTTCCCGGGTGAGGCAGTACGTCGATTTGCTGGCCGAGGGCGGCATCGACATCCCTCCCATCGACATGGACGTCTCGTAGGAGATCTCCCACTCCCCTTCCTTCATGTCGACGCCCGCGGAGTGCGCGGTGCCCGCCTCGCAAAGAAGGATGATGACGACCAGGGCGAACGTACGCGGCACGATATTCTTCATGATCGAACCCCCAAATGTTTGTCCCGGCCGGTCGGCAGGTCCGAGCCGGGGCCACCGATTGGAAACAGCGTATCATACCCGTACCGGTTCCCGCCGCTGCGGCCAAGGGACGCCTCGACTCCGAGGACGGCGTGAAGGGATTGATGCTGGAGGCGAACCCGTTAAGGGTTCGTCGGCACCCCGGAGCCGCTCTCTTCCGGCAGCCCCCAGAGGTCCATTCCGAGGAGTTTCCGCAACAGGAGATTCGAGAGAATCCCCGCGACGAAAGCGATGGCCAGGTTCCCCGTGATGAGGGTCAACGCCCCGATCCCGGCGGCGATGACGAATTCGTGGTCGCTCTCCAGGACGTCACGGATCAGGGCGGCATGGCGGACCCCGATGTAGATCAGCAACGCCCCGAGGACGGAAACGGGAAACATCCCGGCCAACGCCGAGATCGAGTTTCCGAGGAACAACGCCGAAAGAAGGAACACCCCGCCGATGCAGAAATTCGCGCGGCCCGTCCTTGCGCCGAAGAGATAGTGAGCGGTCACTCCTCCCGAGCCATGGCAGACCGGCATCCCCCCGATCAGGCTGGACAGCAGGTTTCCGATCCCCAGGGAGGCGGCGAGATTCCGGTGGGTCACCCGGAACGCGTCACGTCCGTAATATTTGCGGGCGGTGTCCGTAGTGGCCGCGATGGAATTCGCGAACGTCAGCGGAACCTGTGGAAGGAGCAGGACGAAAAGCGCCACGGAGAGATCTCCGTGCGGGGGAAACATCCATTCCGGCCGGACCCACCCGAGGCGGATCGCGGACAGCGGCTGAAACGAGCTCAATAATCCGCCGAGGAGGAGACCGAACGCCAAAACGGCCAGAGCGGAAGGATAGAAACGATCCTTCCTCGAAAAACGGATGATGGCCGCTACAAACAACCCGATGACGATCCCGAAAAGAACCGGGGGAACACCGGCGGTCGATGCGCTCCCCGGGTGTTGCGTGAGGAGGGCCTTCATCCCCCCCTTCACCAGCAGGATCCCCAGTCCGAGCTGGACGCCCCGGACGATCGGACGAGTGAAGATTTTGCGGAACGATCCGTTGAGGTCGAACAGCGACGCCAGAAAAAAGATGCAGCCCATCAGGAAAGCCACCATGGAGATCGTCCCGGGGCTCGCGCCGATGGCGATCGCGATCGCCGATGTCGCCTTCAGCGGCTGGACCGGAATCGGCAATCTGAAATACAGTCCGGCGGCGATATACATCGCTCCGGCGGAGAGAAAGAGGGAGGTGGGGTTCATCCCGTTGACGGTGATGAGCCCTACGGCCAAGGGAAGAAACGTCGCCAGGTCTCCGAAGGACCCCGCGACCTCCCTCAGGTCGATCCGCATGCCGTTCTTCATGGCCTCCTCGCGATCCCTGCCGGGAACGAACCCTCGCCTTACCCGCCCACCTGCGACATGAGGAAGGGCTTGGGCTCCGTATTGCGGTCCGACAACCCGTGTTTCTCGGGCTTGCGGGATACGACCCCCCGAAGGGCGGCCATCAAGGCCGCGGTGTCGTACTCCCCGCCGAGGAACGGTGTGAGGTCCAGACCCGAGGATTCGAACAGGCACCCCTTCGCGATCCCCTTCGCGGTGACGCGGATGCGGTTGCAATCCCCGCAGAACCCGCAGGAAATCGGAGCGATGATCCCGATCGTTCCCGCCGCCCCGCCGATTTTGTATTCACGCGCCGGACCCATGAGATCCTCCCTCGCCACGGGGAGGATCGCGTATCGGTCGGAGAGCCGGTCCTTTATCTCCTCCCCGGGAACCACGAGGGACCGCCAGCCGGGCTCGGGAACCGTCGGCATGTATTCGATGAAACGGATCTTGTAGGGCCTCTCGATCGACAGTCTCGCGAAATCGAATATCTCCGCGTCGTTGACGCCCCGCATGACGACGACGTTGATCTTGACCGACGGGAATCCCGCGTCTCCCGCGGCGGCGATCCCCCGCAGCACGGAACGGAGATCCCCTCCCCGGGTGATGCGGGAGAAGACCTCCGGCCGGAGGGAATCGAGGCTGATGTTGAGGCTATCCACCCCGGCCGCCCGCAGGGCGTTCGCCATCCCGCCCACCCGGACGCCGTTCGTCGTGACCACGAGCCGTTTCAGCCCCGGGATGACGGCAAGCTCCTCGAGAAACCGGACGATTCCCTGGCGCTGAAGCGGCTCGCCGCCGGTCACCCGGATCTTCTCGACGCCGAGTGACACCGCGGCGCGGGCCACCCGGAAGAGATCCTCGTACCCCAGGATCCCCCGGGGATTCCTTTCCGGGACCTGTTTTCCGGGCATGCAGTAGCGGCACCGAAGGTTGCAGCGATCGGTGACCGAGAGGCGAAGGTAATTGATCCTTCTTCCGAACGGGTCAACCAGCGCCATCGCGGAACTCCCCCATCTCGAAACTCCTGTCCAGGAGACAGACCGGCGCTTCGTCCCCCGCCGAAAGGGAGTCCCCGGGCGCCAGCGTGAGCAGCCCGTTTCCACCCGTCATCGACGCAAGGCGCGCGGAGCTCTGGCTCCCGGTGATCGAGGCCTCATACCTTCCTTCCTTCAGCGACACCAGCACGCGAACCAGGTGAGGGCGATCGCCCTTGTTCTTGGCACCATCCTTCAGGATCGCCTTCACCACCGGCCGGAAGATGCGGGTGTGCCCCATCATCCGCAACAGGGCGGGGCGGACGAACTGCTCGTAGGCGACCATCGCCGCGACGGGGTTTCCGGGCAGGGCGAAGACCGGTTTCCCGCGGACGATCGCGAAGACGACCGGCTTTCCGGGTTTCATCCTCACCTTCCAGAACCGGGTCTCTCCTCCAAGACCGGCGATCGCCTCCTTGACGTAATCCCTGTCGCCGACGGAGACTCCTCCCGTCGTCACCAGGACATCCGCCTGGAGTCCCTCGGACATCTTCTCCATCAACGATCCCGGGTCGTCCCTCGAAATCCCCGCGACGATCGGCTCTCCCCCGGTCTCCGTCACCTGGCAGGCGATGCCGTAGCTGTTGCTGTTGAGGATCTTCCCGGGAGCCGGACCGGAACCGATCTCGACGAGTTCATCGCCGGTGGCGAGGATCGTCACCCGCGCTTTCCGGAAAACCTCCACCGAGACTCTCCCGAGGGATGCGAGCATCCCGATCTCCTGGGGCCGCAGGTACGCTCCGGACGGAATGACTCTTTCACCCTGCCGGAGATCCTCTCCCCGCTTCCGTACGTGGTCGCCGGGAACCACCGGCCGCAGCAAACGGATGCCGTCCCCATCCGCCTCGACGTTCTCCACCGGGATCACCGTGTCGCACCCCGGAGGAACCGGCGCGCCGGTCATGATCTTCACCGCCTCCCCCGGCGCCACCGGAACCGTCCGGTGTTCCCCGGCGGGGAGAAATCCGACCACGTTCAGCCGGCCCCCCCTCAAGCCGCCGGACGAAAACGCGTACCCGTCCATCGCGGAGCTGTCCTCCACCGGGACATCCCAGGGGGCACGGATTTCCTCCGCGATGATCCTTCCCAGGGCCTGAAGAAGAAAGACCGTCTCCGTCGGCAGCGGGACGACGTCCGCCAGGACGATTCTCTGGGCCTCCTCGATGCCGAGGAGCACGGAGCCCTTCCCCCTCCTCGTCTTCTCTCCCCGGTTCCTCATCGTCATCCGGATGCAGCCAGCGGTCCTTCTCCCGCGGCGTCACGAAGATCGGCGGGGCGGGAACTCCCGATAAACGTCGAAGCGCATTGCGCGAGCGCGGTATAGAAGTCGTTCTCCGCGTTCTCCTTGATCCGTTCGCAGAACGGCGGTATCCATCGCCGGAGAAATTCAGCGGAAAATCTTTCCTGTTTCGCGACGGCTTCGATCGCCGCCCGGAGATCGGACGCTTCCAAGGCCTTGATCTCTGCGAAAACGAGATAGCTCATGAACTCGAGTTCCACGGCGACATGGTCCGGAAGTTCCCTGGCGTCGACGCTTCCGGAAAGCCCCTCGTTCCGGTACATCCCGATGACTTTCATGGTGGAATCCCCCATGACCCTTCGTTCCCCGTCCAGGTATACCGAGCCGTACGGCGGCGCGATCACGCCGAACGGGCCGATGAAGAGCCTGGAATATTCTACAAGCAATTCTTCATTCCCGTACTTGAGGATGCTATCCTCCATCGAAGCGGAAAAAAGGGCGGCTTCCGGACAGATCCTGTGGAGGGATTTCGTGAGATTTCGCAGCAGCTTCTCTTCCTGGAAAACGTTTTTCCCGGGCTGACAGAAGCAGGCGGACAGGAAGCGATAGCAGTCCCCCCTCGTCCTCTCCCGCAGGATCATTTCGTCCATCTTCGATGTCCTCCCCCGTCGAGTCGTCCTTGTTGTCCTTCAGCCGGCCGGGTCCATGCGGATAGCCTCGGACAGGCAGAATTCCGCGCAGAGACCGCACCCCGTGCACCTTTCGGGATCGAACCGGGGAACGGAAGGTTCCGATCCGAAGGTTCCGGAATCGTACAGGGCGGCCGAAGGACAGACCCTGACGCAGCCGAGACAACCGTCACACGATGTTCCGAAGGCGATGGGAAACGAAAAAGCGTCTCTTACCCCTTGCGCAGTCTCCGGGGAAAGAGCCGCCAGGGCGGCGAGCAGCATCGCCCGCCGCGTCGGCAGATACTTGTCCATGTACGACATGGCTTTCCGTTCCGTGGACGGCGGAGCCAGCACCGTGGTCATTCCCTGGACGGCCAGCCTCCGGAAAGACCGGAAAAATCCCCGGCGATCCAGGCTCTCCTGGCGGAAATCGATCTCCTTCGCATCCGGAATCAGCCGGATGCGGCTACCGAGAGGGAGGCCGCTTTCCTCCTCCGTTTTCCTCAGCCGCGCCGTCAGGTGTTGATACATTCCCCCGGCGTCGCAGCCGTTGCAGGCGCTTGCATCGAGCTGCACGATGGCTTCGCCGCTTGCGGAAAGCGCCACCAGATGCTCCGCGGACAGCATGCCCAGGCAGGGAAGTTGCCGGTCGGAGGGGGAGCCGCTTTTCCCGCACCCGACCACCAGCGTGGGGAGTGGGTGGGAGGCGAGCCCGCGAATCAGCCTGTCGAAATCCGCCTCGGCCTCCAGAGCGCCGGCGGGGCAGACGGTGGTACAGGTGAGGCAGCCGGTGCACCTTTCCTCCAGCACATCCAGACACTCGTCCAGGCGGATGGCAGACCTCGGGCAGGCGGAGACGCACCTTTCACATCGGCTCCCGGAATAGCGCATCCTCGAGCAACGCGAGGGATCGACCCGGAGCGGCCGGACCGTGCCGTTCCCTTCTTCCGGGATGCGTACGGAACCCATGGCCATCATTGACTCCGCCCGTTCACTCCCCAATCGGCGACCAAGACGCTATGCCGTCTTCCCGCCTTTGAAATTCCGGATGTAGGAAACGTTGGGCCGGGTTTTCTTCTCCTCCTTGAGCCGGAAGGACTTGAACTTCTTCAGTTGGCCGGCCGGTTCGCTCGACGCATCGTTCAGGTCCCCGAAGATGCGGGCCTTGGCGGGACATGCGACGACGCAATTGGGCAGTTCCCCCTTTTTCACGCGGTGCTCGCAGAAGATGCACTTCTCGACGACTCCCTGTTTTCTCACGCTTTCATAGTCTGGATGGCTGAAGTGGTTCCGATGGGGCGGCAGGTCGCCGGCCGTTTTGGCCACCTCGGCTCCCGAAGCGGTGCCTCCCTTGATGATCTCGGTGGTATCGCGATAAAAGGCATGGGGTGGTTCGTTGGAATCGTTCGCGCTGATGACGCTGTAGGCCGCCTTCTCCTTCGTCACGTCCGTCGCGCTATAGGGACAGGCCTTCTGGCAGCGGCGGCACCCGATGCAGCGGGCATCGTTGTGCATGGTGATCCCGTCGGGCGTCTTGAACATGGCCTTGGGTTTCACGGGGCAGGCTTTGACGCAAGGCGCGTCCGAGCAGTGGTTGCAGAGCACCGGAAGGGCGGTAAAGGAGACGTTGGGGAATTTCCCCTCCTCCCGGTAGATGAAATCGGCCCAATTGTATGTCTGCCCTTTGGCGCTTCCCTGGGTGTTGTTCTCGGTCTTGCAGGCCAGGGCGCAGGCGCCGCAGCCGACGCATTTCTGAAGGTCGATGACCATTCCGTATTGCCTTGCCATTTATGCCTCCTCCACCCTAGATTTTTTCGATCTTGACGCCGGTAAATCCGCCGTTGCGGGCGGTTGATCCGCTCAGGCGGTCATAGTCGTCCACCAGGATTTCGTTGTTGTTGCCCCCGCGGGGCTGGGCCTTGGCGTAGTCCCTGGCCGCAACTTTGCCGTAGGCCCAATGCCCCTGGCCGTAGCACTTCGCCGCCGTACCGGGGCGCACGCCTTCCCACAACTTCACCTTGGTGACGATGGAGCCCGTGGTGGAGGAGACCTTTACGCTGTCGCCGGTTTTCAGGCCGAGGTTCTTGCCATCGATCGGGTTGATCTTGATGACGTCGTCCCAGGACTCGTCCCCCACGTCGACCTTCTTGAACTCCTGGAACCAGGGGGTGTTCTGGCTGCGGCCTTCGCGGTTGAGGCGCGATTTGTAGTCGATGAAGGTGAGGGGGTACTCCTTCTCGCCGCCGTGGCGCTTGGGGGATTCGTAGTGCGGCAGGAAGGCCAGCTCGCCCTGGGCCTCGTAACCGCTGGACCGAAGGATGTCGTCCACGGTGGTGTTGTGTTTCCTGGCGTGCTCATCGAACGCCTTCTTCAAGGTAACGCTGTAGAACTCGAATTTTTTCGTTTCGGTTTTGAACTTGCCCCAGTTCTTCTTGTAGGCGTAGGTCTCGGAGTTGTAGATCCCCTTCGTGCGGAATTCCTGCCAACCTGCGATCTGGTCCCCTTTCATCTTCTCCTTGCCGTTCCATACCTTCTGGCTGGAGATCCTGGCGGCGATTTCGGCGAACTCCTCGGCGTTTGTGGGCTTTTTCTTCGTTTCCGGATCCTCGAACGAGGCGTAGTAGTCGTACAGGTTCGCGAACCCTCTGGCCTTCAGCTTCCCGGCCAGCAACCACATCACTTCGGTCTCTTCCGCCTTGCTGTCCCACAGTTTTTTCGCGACCGGCTGCTGGATGGACATGTGACCGTGCAGATTGGCCATGTTGGTGATGACGGAAAACTTCTCCGCGGGAGCGAAGGTGGCCGGCAGGACGATGTCCGCGAACTGTGTCATCTCCGAGGCGTTGGTGACCATGTGGACGAAGAAGGGCATCCTCGCCATCGCCTTCTCCCAGCGCTGGGCGCCGGTCGCGGAGAAGACGAAGTTGCTCCAGGTGCTGAGGAAGACCTTGATGGCATCCGGATCTTTCAGCAAGGCGTTGGCCACGTTGTTGGTGACCACGCCGCTGCCCGGCTTGCCCCCCATCATGGCAGGCATGTCCTTGGCGCCGCGGCCGTCGATCTTTTTGCCGTGCCCGTGATGCTTGGCCATTTCATCGATAAACGGATCGGCCTTGGGGAATTTCTCCACAGGTACGCCGGAACTCTGGAAGACTCCCCCCTCGGTCTCGATGGATCCCAGGACGCCGTTCAAGGCATAGACCGCCATGGAGGCGTAGGTGCCGCGGGGAGTCATCGCCACGCCGGGACCCATCCAGACCGCGGTGGCGGCTCCGGCCTTGCCCATGGTGCGGGCGACCCGGAGGATCTGATCCTCCGGGATCAGGGTCTTTTTCGCGGCCCAGGCAGGGGTCTTGTCCTTCAGCTCCAGGTTCCACCACTTCACCACGCCATGGGTCTGTTTCTCCACAAAAGCGGCCTCGTCGACCGTGGCGCCGGGTTTGAAGAGATTCTTGCCGTCCTTGAAGTCTCCGACGAACTCCCTGCTCCACATCCCTTCCGTCATGATGACGTGAGCGAGGGCGGCGGCCAGGGCGCCGTCCTCCCCCGGCTTGATGGGCAGCCACTCGTTGGCCTTGGCGCCCGAGGGGGAGAGACGGGGATCGACGGCGATGACCGTCCCGCGGTCGAGGATGCCGCTGAACTTGCCGATGGCGTTGGGCACCTGCCGGTTGGAGCTCAAGGGGTCGGTCCCCCAGACCACCAGGCACTTCGTTTTGGCCAGGTCGTAGTCACGGTAGCCGAAGAAACCTTGCGTGTAGCCTGGCCCCATCTTCTCGGCCTCGGCGCAGATGGCGCTGTGGGAGAAGTAGTTGGGCGTCCCGAAGATTTTCGGCAGCGTTCCGTAGAGAAGATCGGTGGATGTGGGAGAGTAGCGGCCCCGCATGTACATCAACTTCTCCGGTTCGTTGGCCTTTCGAAGCTCCATCATCTTTTCGGCGATGGCGTCCAACGCCTCGTCCCAGGTGATAGGGACGAACTTCGGGTCGATTCCACGTCCCTTGACGGGGTTGGTCCGCTTCATCGGGACCTTGACCCGGTCCGGATCGTAGAGCTGCTGGATCATCATGTGGCCGCGGGGGCAACAATATCCGCCATTGGCCTTGGAGAGCTGGTTGCCGCGCACCTTGACGGCGCGTTCGCCCTGCACGTAGAACTCCACCGGGCACCAGGCGGTGCACCCCTGACAGGTGGAGGGGATCCATCTGCCGGGGGAGGCCGCGTCCTTCTTATCCTGGTATGCCGCGAAGGCGTTAAGCTTCGGGAGCCCGGCTGCCGCAACGGCTCCGGCAGCCACGGTGACTTTCAGGAAGTCTCGCCGCTTCATCTTCATGCCGCTCCTCCCAGTCCTTATTTTTTATGGCAATTCCGACAGTCGCCCTTTACGCTGAACGCCTTCTTCCCGTCGTGGCAGGTTCCGCACGACGTTCCTTTTTCCATCTCCTTCATGGACACCTTTTTGTGCTGGGCCACGCTCAGGTACGGCTTGTCGTGGCACTGCCGGCAGGCAAGGCCGGCGGACTGGACATGGCTGTCGTGGCTGAAGGTCACATTCCCGTTCTTCACCTTGAAGAGGATATCGCCTCCTCCGACCTTCGCGTACGCGAAGGAGGACAGGAGCAAGGCCAGGCAGATGCCGACAACGGTAATAATTTTCATCGCACCCCTCCTTTAATCTTCTAATTGTACTTTTTCAATTGGCGCCGTTCCATTTCCTTGTTCGATCGATTTCACTCGTGCCGATGGCATGCACACGAATTCCGTAGTGGTACAACAATTTTCATGCCATTCACAACTTGTCGAAATGAAAGGAGTTGGATCCGCAGAAGTGTTACGAAATAGAAACACCCTGTGGGGCAAGATAGCGATTATCTACATGAAAGAAAAAGATAAACAAGATGTCGGCGCGGTCACCGGGGAGTGTTACGCAGGCGGAACACTTTTTATACCGTACACGTTCATCTTTTCCCAGAGGGTCTTCCGACTGATGCCCAGGATCTTGGCGGCGCTCGTCTTCCCGCCGCGGGTTGTCTTCAACACCTCCAGGATGTGGTTCTTCTCCGCATCGGCGGCGACGTCCGAAAGCAGCAGGCTGCCGGCGACCTGCTGCCGGTTCGCGACCGTGTCGGGGAGATCCTCTTTTCCGATCACGTTCGATCCGGAAAGAGTGACGCATCGCTCGATCGCGTTTTCCAGTTCCCTCACGTTGCCGGGATAATCGTACGAGAGAAGCGCCTCCACGGTCTCTCCGGAAAGCCGGACATTCTTCGAAAGCTTTTTCCTGTACTTCTCCATGAAGAACTCGATGAGACCGGGGATATCCTCCCTTCTCTCCCGCAGGGGAGGAAGGACCAGCGGGATGACGTTCAACCTGTAATACAGGTCTTCCCTGAAGCGGCCGACCCGGACTTCCTCCTCGAGGTTCCGGTTGGTGGCGGCGATAATCCGCACATCCACGGTCATCGTGGTGGTGCCGCCGATCCTCTCGAATTGCCTCTCCTGGATCACCCTCAGGATTTTCGACTGCGTCGAAAGAGGAACATCCCCGATCTCGTCGAGGAAAATGGTTCCGCCGTTGGCGAGCTCGAACCGGCCGGGCTTCCTGCGCACCGCTCCCGTGAACGCCCCCTTTTCATGCCCGAACAGCTCGCTCTCGATGAGCCCTTCGGGCAGCGCGGCGCAGTTCACCTTGATCAAGGGCTTCCCTTTCCGGTTGCTCTGATAGTGCAGGGCCGTCGCGACGAGCTCCTTTCCCGTCCCGCTTTCCCCGAGGATCAGGACCGTCGAATCCGACGCGGAGATCCTTTCGACGAGGGAGAAGACCTTGTTGATCGCGGCGCTCTCGCCGACGATGTTCGGCGCCCTGTAGCACCTGTTGAGATCCTTCCTGAGACGTATGTTGTCTTCCTTCAGCCTCTTCAGCTCCAGCGCCCTTTCGACGAGCAGGAGGAATTCGTCGAGCGAAAACGGCTTGGTGATGTAATCCAGCGCCCCCAGCTTCATCGCCTCGACGGCGTCCTTGATGGTTCCGAAGGCGGTCATCACGATCACCTGGGAACCTCCCTGTCGCGTGATCTCCCGGACGATGTCGAACCCGTCCATGTCGGGAAGCCGCACGTCGGTGACCACGACGTCGCACGGAGCGTTGCGAAGCGCTTCCAGGCCGGCCGCGCCCGTCTCGAACGAGACGACCTCGTACCCCGCCCCCTTCAGCGCATCCTCGAGGGTGACGCGCATGATCTTCTCGTCTTCGATCAGGCAAACGGTTTCCTTCATGCGGGACGCCTCTCCGGAAAACGCATGATGAACCGGCTCCCCTCCCCTTCCTTGCTCCGGACCGTGATCTCCCCATCGTAGGTCCGGACGATTTCATAGGTCAACCAGAGGCCGAGACCGGTCCCCTCTCCGGTGGGCTTCGTCGTGAAGAAGGGATCGAAGATCCGGCCGACGTTTTCCGGAGCGATTCCGCACCCGGTGTCGATGACCTCGACGATGACGGCGGCCTTCTCCCGCGATCCCCTTACGGTAAGGATCCCTCCCGATTCCATCGCGTGGATCGCGTTGATGAAGAGGTTCAGGAGCAGCTGCTGGAAATCGTGCACGTCGATGGTGAAATGGAGGTCGTCCGGCACTTCGTTCCGGAAGACGATCCCGCCTTTCCTGATCTTGTATTTCAGGAAAGAGTGGACGTTTTCGACCGCGCTTTTCATGAAGAGGTCGACGGGCGCGTGCTCGGCCTTCCGCGACATCCAGAGAAGCTTGCTCACGGTCGACTCGATCCGGTCCATCCCTTCCCTGACGAGGTCGAGGTACTTCTCCCGCAATGCGTGGTCTCCGCCGCTCTGCTTCAGCATCCTGAGGCAGTTGAAGATTCCTCCGAGGGGATTGTTGATCTCGTGGGCGACCCCCGCGGCGAGGACGCCGATGGAGGCGAGCTTTTCCGACTGGACCAGTTTCTCGTGGGTCTTCTTCAGCTCCTCGTTGGCCTGACGGATCCTCTCGATCATGCCGTTGAACCGATCGCCGAGAACGGCCAGCTCGTCCTGACCCTTCACGTCCACCTTCAGGTCGAGGAAATCCCCCCGCGCCTTCTCCATCGTGTTGGCCAGATGGGTGATCGGGCTGATGAACCTCCTGCTCAGGAACATGATGATCGCGAAGCCCGCGAAAAGAAGCACGAACGTAAGGACCACGATCCCCTTCACGGCGCCGAGGACCTCGTGCTCGACCTTCCCGAGGGAGACCCCGAATTTCAGCGACCCCCACCTCTTCCTGCCGATCGAGAGCGGAACGCCGAAATCGAGCGCGTGGTGGCCGGAGTTCGAAAAGCGCTGCACGGTGGTCTTGTCCGCGGCGAGGGTATTCCGCGTCAGCGGATCCGAGTAGACCTTCCCGTACTCGGTGATGTCGTTGTGGGAGATCACCCTCCCTTCCTCGTCCAGGATCGCCATGTACAGCAGGTCCATGTCCTGGCGGTTGAAGATCTCCATGATGTAGTTGTCGAGAAGCCCCCCTTCCTCCACGAGCCCGAGCTTCTCGTAGATCAGGTCGTTGACGATCGGGATGGCCAGCGTCTCGCTGAGGAGCCGGCCCTCCTTTTCCACCGCCGCGTAGCGGATGCTCTTTTCCCTTTCGACGGCCAGAAAGCCGAGAACGCTCATCATGACGATGATCGCGCCCGTCGTGATCAGGATGAACTGGAATTGAAGACCCTTTCGCGAAAACAGGTCGAGCAGGCGGTTCATAACCGGATCTTCGGGTGGCAGCCCCGGCCGCACGTTTGCGGGACGGCGTTGATCCGGGAACGCACTCCCTCGTAATCCCCGTCCGACGCCTCGGTGAAACCGTTCCTGAAATCCTCGTCGAGACGCCTCAGCACCTTCTGCCCGCCGGGATCCGAAGGATTCAGCTTGAGCAGGGCCTTCTTCACCGCTTCCGCGACCGAGGGAGGTGCCCCCGGCCCGACGACCAGCGGTCCCATCGGGATCTCCCCGGATTCGGCGATCACCTCGATCCCGAGCTTCATGTATTTCCTCGCCACCGAGTCCCGTACCGCCCCGGCGGCATACTGTCCTTTCAGGACGGCCTTCACCACCGAATCGTGAAAATCGAAATTCGTATATCCCCTCAGTTCGTTCAGGTGGATCCCCGCGCCCGCCAGGAGGTAGCGGGGGAGAAGATTCCCCGAAGTCGATTTCGACGAGGCGAACGCCACGGTCTTCCCCTTGAGGCCGGAAAGACCCGGCAGCGGATTGCCCTTCTTCTTCACGATCACACTCCTGTACCGTGCGCGCCCGTCGGCCCCCTTCGGCTTCAGGATGCAGACGGCCCCGCACCTCGCCCGGGCCTCGAGATACGTCAACGGCCCGAGGAGCGCGAGATCCGTCTCTCCCGCCGCAAGGGCTTCCACCGTCTCCTCGTAATTCTTTTTCAGGACCAGCTCGTAGGAATACGGCGTCTCCGACGAAAGGTAATCCAGAAGAGGCTGGTACTTCTCGTACATGATCCTCGGGTTATCTATGGGAATGATGCCGAAGTATACCGATTTGCCGTTCCTGACTTTTTTCGAAACCGTCGAAATGCCCGCGACGGCGCGTTCCATCTCCCGGATCGTGTCGTAGTTGCCGTCGGGGACCTCGACGAAACCGTCGATCATCATCGCATCGAGAATCGCTTTCCCCTTCGGCGTGTTCCGCATGGAGAGGAAAGCTTCCTTCACCTTGTTCTTCAGCCGGGGATCGACATCACGGGTCACGACCACCGGGGGGATGCCGAAGGGGGGGGACCGTTTGATGATCTTCGTCTGCCGGGCGTAGGGAGAGCCGGTCTTCCGCATGTACTCGTACACCATGCTCTCCACCGCCGCGCCGTCCACGACCTTTTTCGCCACCATCTCGACGGATTTGTTGTGACTGTAGCTGTAGACGGATCGGCCGAAAAAATTCTCGGGGACGTACCCCATCGTCTTGAGGAGATAGGTGGGGTAGATCTTTCCCGTGTTGGAGTTCGGATCCGTAAACGCGAAGGACTTCCCCTTCAACTCCGGGAAGGTCTTGGTGGGCCTGTCGTTATGAACAATGATGTAGGACTGATATCTCGTGCTTCCGTTGACGCTCGGAGCCACGAGGAGCTCCACGCCGAACCGCTCCCGGTCCTTCACGTAGGGGGCGGAACAGATGAACGCGATCTGGACCTCGCCCCGTTCGAGGAGTCCGTCCATCTCCTCGTAGGTCCTCCGATGGACCATCCGGACGGGTTGCCCGATCCGCGCGCCGATGTAGTCGATGATCTCCTGGTAATATTTGACCGTGTCAACGGGGGTGATCATCGACGACACGCCGATCCGGATCGGTTCCTGCGGCGCCGGAGACGCTGGAGGAGAGGCCGCGGAGGAAGAAAGGACCAGGAAAAGGAAAAGAGCGCTCCAGGCAAGCGCCCTCATCCATCGAAATCCGGTCGATGCTCTCATGGAATTTCTTTCATATTACCCCCCTGGAAATTCCGTTTGCCACATATCTTTACCCGCGAGCGTCCCGATCACCGGCGGGATCAGCTTCGTCGCCAGCTCCGTTCGGGATCCGCCCCCCAGGACCACCTCGAGCTTCCCGCCGCAGACCTCCTCCGCGAGGTTCCGCATCAGCACGGCGATGTTCCAGTAGCAAGGCCCGGTGAGGCCGATGTCGCCGTAGTCGCCCTGGTGAGTATCGAAGCCGAAATACCAGAAGAGGAGGTCGGGCCGGAACCGGCGGACCCGGTCGGGAAACGACCGCGACACCCGGTCGAAATAGGCGTCGTTCATCGTGCGCCCGCCCCGGCATTCCCGTGGATCGGGAAAACCGAGGTCCACTTTCGTCCCGTCGGGCGATTCGTACTCCTGTCCGCAGACACAGACGTGAAGGACATCGGGGTCGGTGAGGAAGATCTCGCGTGTTCCGTCGCCGTGGTGAGCGTCGGTGTCCAGGATCGCGAATCGCCGGAAGCCGTGCTTCTCCCGCAGGTTGACGATGCAGAGCGCGACGTCGTTGAAGCAGCAGTACCCCCCGAAGGTGTCCCGCGCCGAATGGTGCCCCCCGGCGCCGATGAAGGCGAAGGCGTTGGCGATCTCCCCCCCGGCGATCTTCTCCCCCGCCATCACCACGCCTCCCGCCGAGTGCCAGGCGGTGGAGCAGAGCGGATCCCCCTTCACCCCCTCGATCAGGCCCGGGGTGTGGACCTTCAGCAGCAGATCCTTCGAAACCGGCCCAGGCTCGTAGAGCTTGACCCGGCAGCGAAGGAGGATCCCGTCCAACGCCATCGGAAAGTCGGCCAGCCGCGCGCCGACGGTCAGGTAACTTCGTCGCGAGAACGACGGGTGGTAGAAGATGCCGGTGACGATGGAAATCGGCTTCTACTTCCCGACCTGCGTGGTGAGGAATATGGGAAGCGTCATGTGGCCGATCTGGTCCTGCAGCGCCTCGATATCGTCGATGTGCGTGTCCTCGTTCTGGAGGATATGTTCGAGGATCTCCCGGGTGGCGAAGTCGCCGACATCGCCTGCGAGCCGGATGGCGTCGTTATAGGCCTTGACGGCGCCCATCTCGAGCGCGTGGTCGCTGCCGAGCTGCTCCGGCACCGCCCCGCCGATGGAAATCTTCCGAAGGACGCTTACCGTGGGCGTCCCCTCCAGGAAGAGGACCCGGCCGATGAGCTTCTCGGCGTGCTTCATTTCCTCGATCGCCCGCTTCTCGAAGTGCTTGTGCAGCTTCTCGTACCCCCAGTTGGCGCACATCTCCGAATGGACCATGTACTGGTTGATCGCGGTCAGTTCATCCGCCAGCAGCGAGTTCAACGTCTCGATCAGCTTCTTGTTCCCCTTCATCATGGCCTCCCAGGGTGACGGAAAGTGTTCTTCAGGTTCAACGCATTCTACCGCATAGAACCGGCATTGGCATCATTCCATATACGATCCTACGGAAAAACCAATGGAAAAACAGAGGTATCCGCGATGGGCCGGCTCCGTTGGCCCTCTTATGCCAGCGCGGCGCTTGGGCCATCACAGGCCTTCCGCCTACCCATCTACCGGATCCCTTGCGCCGCCGCAAGGACCGCGGCATAGTCCGGCTCCTGGGCCACTTCCTTCACGTGCTGAACGTAGCGGACCGTGTCGGTCCCGTCGACGACGAAGATCGACCGGGACAGAAGCTTCAACTCCTTGATGAGCACCCCGTAGGCGGAGGCGAAGGAGCGGTCCTGGTAGTCGGAGAGGACCTTCACCTTGTCGACCCCGGCCGCCGCGCACCACCGCTTCTGGGCGAAGGGAAGGTCGAGGCTGACCGTGAGGACGACGACGTTCCCCGGGAGCTTCGCCGCCTCCTGGTTGAACCGCCGCGTCTCCATGTCGCACACCGGCGTGTCGAGGGAGGGGACCGCGCTGATGATCTTTACTTTCCCCTTGAAATCCGCGAGGGTCACCTGCGCCAGCCCCGTGTCCACGACCCGGAAGTCGGGGGCCTTGTCCCCCGCCTTGACCTCGGGCCCGAGGAGGGTCACCGGGTTCCCCTTGAACGTGATCACTCCCTTGCGCTCCTGCATGGCCGCCTCCTTGTCCGTCGATGGATGGGAATCCTCGTTCACGGTTTCGACGCGCGCCGGGAAAGAAGGTTTCGATGGTTTTCCGTTTATGGAATACACTGGGCGGCGGGAATCCAATGCCATGAGCCTGTCCGGTATCTTCCATTCCTCCCCCGGCCTGTACGTGACGCAGGCGTTCTTCCATTCGCTGGTCGCTTCCATCGTCGCCGAAATCGCGGTCAAGGCCTGGGACGTCAGGGACCCCGTGGTTCGTCAGAGGGTCTTCCTCGTCCCCGTCATCGCCCCGGTGTTCCTGTTCCCGCTCTTTCGGATCGTCAGTCCCGGTCGGGATTCGATCCACTTCCGCCTGGGGACGATCTTCGAGAGCGGCAGGTGGCTGGAACTCGAGATGCTGGGAACCCATCCCGTGATGGGGGGGCTGGCGGTGGTATTCACGATCACTACGCTCGTGTTCCTTTTCCAGGAACTCATCCCGATCTTGAGGCATTCCTTCGAGTCGGGAAAGCCGGAGAAAGCCGTCGGCAAGGTCGATTGCCTGGAGGATCCGGCGATCCGGGCGGCGATGGAAACCTTGCCGGTCCTCCCCGCCGTATTCGTCGTGGAGGACGACGATTTCCTGATCTACTCCACCACCGGAAAACGCGCGGCGGTGTACGTGTCTTCCTCGCTCGTTGCGGCCCTCACGGAGGAGGAACTGCGATCCGCGGTCGCCCACGAGATCTCCCACGTCGTCCGGAGCCGGCACCCGATGCTGGTCGCGGCGTACCTGCTCCGGGCGCTCATGTTCTTCAATCCCGTCGTCCTGATGGAGTTCCGGAGGGCGGCCCAGGAGGAGGAGAAGGTATGCGACGAGTTCGCCGTTTCCGTCACCCGGAACCGGCGCGGGCTGGTGCAGGCGCTCCGGAAACTGTACCTGCCGCCGGAAGCGCCCCCGCCGCCCAACGCCCGGAAAACCCGCAAGACCGCGAAGGAGATCGAGGAGCGCAGCCACCGGCTGAATATCGAGAGCCGGATCTCCAGGCTGGAATCCGGGGGGGACCATGATTCCGGGGTACGGTCGCTGGTGCCCGCGGCGGTCGCCGTGGCCGTCGTCCTGATCAACTACTTCATCGTGTAGCGGAGAGCGTCCATGAGGAGCAAGGCGTTCGGTTTCCTGGCCTTCGCGGCGGGATTGGCGATCCTGGTCATCGCGCTGAAGGCGCTCAACTGGTTCCCGCTGATCGCGCAGAAAGATCTCATGCGCCGCTACGGAGATTACGAGGAGATGCGGACGGCGCTGGGGATCCGGCAGGTGTTCGTCCCCTCCTATTTCCCCGAAGACTTCCGGTGGCCCCCCACGGGGATCCTTGCGCAGGGGAAGCCGTACCCTGCCGTCATCATGGAATTCGAGAGGAGCGGAGAAGGGAAGCCCGGGGAGATCGGGATGATGATTTACCAGGCGGCCGAGGACGGCTTCTCCCCCGGGGGGCCCCTGGTGATCTCCCGGATCAGGGAGCAGGCGACCTATCCCTTGAAGGGGAGGTCCGCGGTCCTCGAGGTCGGCTCCGGCGTGAAAGGCGAGCCATGTTCCCGGATCTCCTGGCGTGAGAAGGATCTGCGGATCACCGTCCTTGCCCGCCTGACCCCGTTCGAGTTGATGAAAGTGGCCGAAAGCATGCTCCCGTAGGCGTTCCCTCCCCGCCCCAACCCATCGATTTTCCCGGAAACTACGATTTTTCCCTCCCCCGGGTAGGGAATATTTCCCTCGAATATAGGTATTTCCTCCAATTGTCGGCCCGTCGCCCATCCCCTAGAGTGGTCCGCAAGAACAGGAAAGATGCCCCGAACACCGAGACCGGAAGGGGGTACGGGAGATGACGAGGTACAGCGGAGGAGACAGCGTGGGCGCGGGGATGTACTGGAACCTGAAGAGCATGAACGTGGTGGGACTGAAAACGGAAGGAGTCCTCCCCGGCGGGGAGGAGTTGAGCTACCGCCGTCTTCCGTTCTTCGTCCTGTTCCTCCTGATGATCGCCTTGGGGGGAGTGTATGTCCTGTTCCTGCCGGTGCTGATCATCTGCACGATGATCTACATGGTGGGAGTGAGGGTCTTCGGCAGCCTCTTCCTGCAGATGAGGAAAAGCGTGTCGTTCGGGTGGAGACCCTCGGAAGCGTACCTCTCCGGCAAGGGGACGGCGAAAAAGGAAGAGGAGACGGCGAAAAAGGAAGGTTGACCGCACGGGAAACACACAACGAACGCCCTGGAAAGGAGGCGCCAGATGCACACTCTCGTGGATTTTCTTACGCGCGTGAAAGGGGTGGAATACATCCTCTCCGTCCTGACGATCACGGGTTTCATCCTCTTTCTCGAGGTGCTGAAGCCGGCCCCGTTCAAGTCGCTGCGGAAATTGATCGGTGAGGACGTCGCGCTCCTCCGGGAGGAGGGAATCCGAAGCTTCATGAAGACCGTCGGGCGAGCCGTCGCGGCGCCGTTCATCGGCCTTCTCTATGTCGTCGCCCTGCCGTTCCTGTTCGTTTACACGCTGGCCGTGGAGCTCGGCGGAATGGCCGTGGAGGGGATGGCCACGGCGCTCGACGCGGTAGGCGCAAGCGCGGTCTTCGGGTGGAGGCCGAGCGAGGCGTACCTGGCGGGCAGGAAAGCGCGGAAGGCGAGGAAGGCGGAGAAGAAGGACGGGAAGCCGGAACGGAAGGACGGCGACACATGAAAACGAAGGCCGTATCGACCATCGCTCTCTGCTGGATGGTGGCGCTCGCGGCGACCTTGTACGCCGGGGCCGAGGCGCCCGCCGGGCGACCGGCGGGATCCCCGAAGGGGAAGATGCCCGGAAAGATGCTCCTGGGCTCCCTCGCCGACCGGCACGGGCCGGTGAAATTCGACCACGAAAAGCACGTGGGGACGGCGGGGAGTTGCGACGAATGCCACCACCAGCATGGAGGCGGACAGGCTCCCTCCTGCGGCGGCTGTCACACGATCGACGCGTCTTCCTTCAGGAAGAACGTGCATCTCGGCCGGATCCGGCCCTGCGGGGCATGCCACCCGGCGTCGTACGACGCCGGAAAACTCGACCGGCCGACGCTTTCGGCCGCCTACCACCGCGCCTGCATCAAGTGCCATCGGGATGTGGGAAGCGTCGGGTCGGACCCGAAGGGATGCGCCGAGATGTGCCACGAGAGCACCGCGCAGGCCGGTGCACGGTAGGAGCCGGCCGGTGGCGACGAAGGAAAATTCCAGGGGAGGGTTTCTTCGATGGAAAAACCCGTGAAAGGCGCCGGAGGCGGCAGCGAACGGGATCGGCGGGAGGACGGAAGAACGACCGTGAACCGCAGGGATTTTCTCCGGGTCGTGGCGGTGGCCGGAGGGGCCGCATTCCTCGGCACCCCGGCGGACGCCGAGGCGCTTCACGACCTCTCCGGATGGCCCGACCGGATGGGGATGCTCACCGACCTGACGGAGTGCGTCGGATGCCGCAGCTGCGAATCCGCCTGCAACGCCGCGAACCGTCTGCCGGCCCCGGAGGTCCCGTTCGACGAGAAATCGGTGTTCGAACGGAAGAGGAGGCCCACCGCGAGCGCGTACACGGTCGTCAACCGGTACGAGAACCCGAAAGGCCAGGGGAACACGATCTACCGGAAAGTGCAGTGCAACCATTGCGAAGAACCCAGTTGCGCCTCGGCGTGCCCCGTGCGCGCCTACACGAAGACGCCGGAAGGACCGGTGCTCTACAACCAGGACGTCTGCTTCGGTTGCAGGTACTGCATGGTCGCCTGCCCGTACTATGCCCCCGCATACGACTACGAGAGCGCCCTGGAGCCAAGGATCGTCAAGTGCACGATGTGCCACGGGAGGATCAAGGCGGGAGGGATCCCCGCCTGCGCCGGGAGTTGCCCCATGGGGGCGATCACGTTCGGAAAGAGGGAGGCGCTGCTGAAGATCGCGCGGAACCGGATCCGGAAGTTCCCGGACCGGTACGTCGACCGGATCTACGGCGAGTACGAAGCCGGGGGGACGAGCTGGCTGTACCTCTCGGGGGTGCCTTTCGGGGAGCTGGACTTTCCGACGAACCTTCCGCGGAAGCCGATCGTGGAGAACACCAAGGGGTTCCTCTCCGCGGTTCCGCTGGTCCTCACGCTGTGGCCCGCGCTGCTGGGATTGTGCTACACGGCGAACCGGAACAAGGAGGAGAAGGGATGAACGACAACTACCTGGTAAAGGAAGAGACGTACCCCGCGCGATTCCTGGGCAAGCTGACGATGGGCATGCCGTTGTCCGAGTATGCCCGCAAGCTCGTCACGCCGTTCAATATCGTTGCGGTGATCATCCTGTTCGTCGGCCTTCCCCTCATCGGCCTCCGGTTCTGGAAAGGCCTGGCCACCGTCACGCACGCCTCCAACGAGTATCCCTGGAGCATTCTGCTCGGGTGGGGGCTCTTCTCCGGCGTGCCCCTCTCGGGGACAGGCTACGTGATGGCGACCGCGGTGTACATCTTCGGGTTCAGGAAATACCACCCGCTCGTCCGCCTCGGGGTCCTGACCGGGTTCATGGGGTATCTCTTCGCCGTGATCTACCTGCTGATCGATATCGGCCGGCCCTGGCGGATCTATTACCCGATGGCCGTATCCTTCGGGCCGACGTCCGTCCTCTTCCTCGTCGCCTGGCACGTCGCCACGTACCTGACCGTCCAACTGCTCGAGTTCAGCCCGGCGATCCTCGAATGGATCCACGCGCGCCGGACGCGGAAGTGGGCGATCCTGATCACCGTCGCGATGACGATCGCGGGGGTGATCCTCTCCACGCTCCACCAGTCCGCCCTCGGAGCGCTGTTCCTGATGGCTCCCGGCAAGCTCCACCCGCTATGGTACTCGGCGTTCATCCCCGTCTTCTTCTTCGTCTCCAGCATCTACGCGGGGCTCTGCATGGTGATCGCGGTGAGCACGGTCGCGGCCAGGTACCTGAAGGAGAAGGCGGACCACGCATTCCTGGACAGCCTGGACGGGCTGACCGTCGGGCTCGGGAAAGCCGCCTGCATCGTGATGTTCGTCTACTTCGCCCTGCGGATGATCGGCGTCGCCCACGACGACCACTGGGCGCTCCTCTCCTCTTCCTACGGCTACTGGTTCCTCGCGGAGGTCCTTCTTTTCGTACTGCTTCCCTGCATCGTCCTGACCGTCGGCGTCAAGCGGAACGAAGCACGGATCGTCCGGGCGGGCGCCTTCCACGCCGTCGCCGGCGTCATCCTGACGCGGCTCAACATCTCGATCCTGATGTTCAACTGGAACCTCCCGGGGCATTTCCAGGCGATCGTGCCGCCCGCACGGGAGGTGTTCATCGTGCTCTCCATCATCACCCTGCACATCCTGATCTTCCGATGGATCCTGAACCGGATGCCGGTGATGCGGGAGGATCCCGCGTACCTGGAGGATCGACATTGATGGATTGCGTTCCGGCGGGTATTTGATACGTTGTCATGTAGTCCCGGAGGGAGGGACGTCCATGATCAAGGGGAACGGGCTCGCCCTTTGTTTCGCTCTTGTTCTCCTGGCCGTCGCGCCCCCGCCGGGGCTTGCCCGGGAGCCGGACCTGTCCGCGCAGGCCAGGAAATGCCTTCAGTGCCACGCGAAGGAAGGGATCCGGGCGAATTTCCCCGAGGACGGGGAGTCGGTCCCGGCCCGTGTCGTCCCCGCCGCCTTCAAGGTTTCCGTCCACGGCATCCTGGACTGCACGGCATGCCACGCGGCGTATCTCCCCGAGATCCACCCGAAGAAGCGGTTCCGCAGCAGGGAGCAGTTCCGCGCGGTGACGACGTCCGCCTGCCGGGGCTGCCATTCCATCGGTCAAATCCGGGGAAACCCCATCCACGCCAACTTTCTGAAGCGGGAAAGCGAGGGCGAGGCGCCCGTCTGCACCGACTGCCACCAGGCGCACACGATGACCCCGGTCAGCGGGGGGAAGATCTTTACGAACGAGAAGCAGTACTGCATGAGCTGCCACCGGTACCAGATGGACATGATCTGCCGGAACAAGGAGAAGATCCACCTGAAAGTGGATCTCTCCGAACTGGAGTCATTCGCCCACGACAAGCTGCGCTGTTCGGACTGCCATTTCGGTTTTTCCCAGGAGGAGCATCCGAAGCGGACCTTCCGGAGCCGGCGGGACTACACGGTCGCTTCCTCGGAGAGCTGCCGGCGGTGCCACTTCGACAAGTACACGAAAACCCTCGACAGCGTTCACTACGCGATCCTCAGCCAGGGGAACCTGAACGCGCCGGTGTGCAACGACTGCCACGGCGCGCACGGAATCGCCCGCGTGTCGCATACGATCAAGGGAAGGGTGCTCACCACCCAGAAGTGCCGGAAGTGCCACGCCCAGGTCTACGAGATGTATTCGAAGAGCGTCCACGGGAAGGCGCTCCTGAGCGAGCAGAACCAGGATGTTCCCATCTGCATCGATTGCCATACCACGCACGATATCCAGAATCCGCTCACCCTCGAATACCATGAACGGATCCCGCAGATGTGCGGGAACTGCCACGCCAACCCGTCCGTGGTCACGAAGTACGGCCTTTCCACCGATGTCCTGAAGACCTACCTCGCCGATTTCCACGGCGTCACGCTGGGCTTCTACAAGAAACAGCGGGAGAAGCTGTACAAGCCGGCGCGGCCGATCGCCGTGTGCACGGACTGCCACGGAACGCACAGCATCACCGGCGCCGGGAGTTCCGGCCCGCCCACCGTCAAGGCGAACCTCGTGAAAAGGTGCCAGAAGTGCCACCCGGACTCCAACGAGAACTTCCCGAACGCGTGGCTGTTCCACTACAAGCCGTCCCCGTCGAAACACCCGCTGATCTTCATCGTCAACGCCGCCTACAGGATTTTCCTCCCCGTCATGGTCATCGGCCTGATCCTGCAGGTCCTCCTGCACGTCTGGCGTTACGCGGTCAACCGCTGAAGGAGGGGGAGAGTATTGAAGCGAAACCGGGACGACGGCAAACGGATGATCCGGAGGTTCAGCCGGCTCCGGATCTTCGAGCATTGGGGGATCGTCCTTTCGACGCTGATCCTGTTCGCCACGGGCCTGTCCCAGCGGTTCTGGCACCTGGACTTCTCCCAGTGGCTCATCCTGAAAATGGGGGGGATCGACAACGTACGGTGGATCCACCGGTATGCGGGGGTCTTCTTCTCCTTCGAACTGATCCTGAACGTCGCCACGGCCGTCGCGGGAGTCGTCCGGGGAAGATGGTCGCCCTCGATGTTCATCACGAGGAAGGATTTCACGGACGCGGTCGAGAACATGAAGTACTACTTCGGGCTGGATGACCACCCCGCGAAATGCGACCGGTACGACTACATGGAGAAGTTCGAATACTGGACGATCCTGATGGGCGGATTCCTGATGATCCTCACGGGAACGGTCCTGTGGTTCCCGATCCTCGTAACGAAGATCCTGCCCGGCGAGATCATCCCGGCGGCGAAGGCCCTGCACTCCAACGAGGCCCTGCTGATCTTCCTCATCAACGCGCTCTGGCACATCATCAACGCGGTGTTCGGCCCCGAAGTGTTTCCCCTCGACACGAGCATCTTCACCGGGTACATCTCGCGTGAGAGAATGGCGCGGGAGCACCCCGTCGAGCTTGCAAGGCTCGAGGAGGTTGTCCCGGCGGAGCCTCCGGCCGTCGGGTCGGACCACCCGGCGGAATCTCCCGTCGCGACGTCCGGAGCCTCCGGATAGAGCGGGAGGAAGATGCAGAAGCGAATCATTTTCCTGCTGTTCCTCAATGTAGGGGTCATCCTCGTCAGCCTGGGGATCATCAGCCACCTGAGCGTCACCGCCAGCATCGAACGGTCCCTGGAGAACCGGCTGATGCTCGCCAACATCATCGGCCGGTACGTCGACTACGTCATCGAGAGCAACGTCAAGCGGCTATACGATGTTTCCCTCTCCGGGAAGGTCGACCTCGAGGACAACGACTGGGATCCCGAGAGGAAGGCCCTGAAAACCGCCATGGAGTACTCGATCTTCACCGGGAGAATCTTCCTCCTGGACCGGCAGGGCCGCGTCCTCCTCTCGTATCCTCACCGGGAAGAGGAGGGAGTCGATGCCTTCAGCCTCCCGTATGTGCGAAAGGCGGCCGCGGACCTGAAGCCGGTCATCACGGACGTCCACACTCTCCCCACGACCCAGCGGTCGATGGTCCTCGCGCTCGTCCCCATGAAGAACAAGGACGGGGAGGTCGTGGGGGTCGCCGGTGGAGAGATCGATCCGACGAACTACATGTTGTCCCAGCTCATCTCCGCGATCCCCACGGGCCACGACACGATCATCGAACTCGTGGACGGCCACGGGGTCATCATCGCGTCCAACGACCCGCGGCGGATCCTCACCTGCGGCGACCGGTACCGGTTCCTGAAGGGCCTCGTCACGGAGAGAAAAGGGTCGGTGCAAAGCTGCCACCGCTGCAAGGAGGGCGCTCCGGAAAAGGGGAGGGAGCGGGACATGCTCGCCTTCGCGCCCCTGTCCATGGCTCCCTGGGGCGTGATCGTGAGGGACCCCCAGGATTCCGTTTTCTCGCCGTCCTCGAGCCTCCGGAAGGGATTCCTCCTCCTGAGCGCCGTCGCGATCGTCACCACCCTGCTGCTCGCCATGGGGCTGTCGAAAGGGATCGTCCGGCCCGTCCACTCCCTCATCGGCGCCACCCGGAGGATCGCCGCGGGCAACCTGAACGACCCGATCGAGGTGCAGGCGAAGGACGAGATCGGGACGCTCGGGAAGAGCTTCGACGAGATGAGAAAGAAACTCGCCGAATCGCTGGCGAGCATCCAGCGATACAGCGTCGGGCTGGAGAGCATGGTCGCCGAGCGCACCGGGGAGCTCCGGCAGAGCCGGGAGAAACTCTCCGCCCTCCTGCAGGGGATCATCACGGCGGAGGAGGAAGAGCGCAAACGGATCGCGAGGGAATTGCACGACGACACGAGCCAGTCGCTGAACGCGGCCCTCATCGCCCTGGACTCGATCGTCGCGCAATTTTCGGCGTACGATCCCATCGGGAAGCAGCTCCGGCAGATCCGGGAGCAGTGCATGGCGATGCTCAAGGGCGTCCACCAGATGATCAAGGACCTCCGCCCGCCGATCCTGGACGACCTGGGGCTGGAATCCGCGATAAAGTGGGTCCTTGAGAAGCACATCGGGGAGAGGGGGATCCGGTACGCCTTCGAGACGACCGGGACCAGCGAGGAGTTGAAAGCCCGCGCGCGGAGCCCGGTGGATTTCGCGCGGCTGGAGCTCGTACTCTTCCGGATCGCCCAGGAGGGGATCATCAACATCAGCAAGCACGCCGACGCCGGGAACGTCGAGGTGTCCATGGCGTTCGGCGAATCGGCCATCGACATGGAGATCCGGGACGACGGGAAGGGGTTCGACGCGGAGTCGATCTACGGGGCCTTCCGGAAGGATCACCACGTCGGTCTGGGGCTCATCGGCATGGGGGAGCGCATCTCGCTGCTGGACGGGACATTGACGGTCCGATCGGAGCCGGGCCGGGGAACGCGGATATCGGCGCACGTGCCGGTGCCCGCCTGAAGGGGAACCATGGCGAAGATCAGGATCCTCGTTGCCGACGACCATGCCCTCGTGAGGGAAGGGATCATCGCCATATTGAAACTCCACGGCGACCTCGAGGTGGCGGCGGAGGCAGCGGACGGCAAGGAGGCGATCCAGAAGGCGGCGAAGCTCAAGCCGGATATCGTGTTGATGGACATCGCGATGCCGGGACTGGGGGGGCTCGAGGCGACGATGGAGATCAAGAAAAACCATCCCGAGATCAGGATCCTGGTCTTGAGCCAGTACGACGACAAGGAGTATGTGAACCGGCTGCTCAAGGCGGGCGTCTCCGGGTACATCCTGAAGCACGCCGTGGGGACCGACCTGATCGCCGCGATCCGGGCCGTCGCAAGAGGGGAATCTTACCTGTACCCGACCATCACCTCTTCCGTGATCGACGACTATCTTCGAAAGCGGGATGCCAACCTCGAGGACCCGTACGAGAGGCTAACCGACAGGGAGAAGCAGGTGCTCAAACTCATCGCCGAGGGGCACGCTCACAAGGAGATCGCGGGCCTCCTGGACATCAGCGCCAAGACCGTCATCGCCCACTACACCAACGCCCAGGAGAAGCTCGATATCCACAACCGGGCGGAACTCATCAAGTTCGCGCTGCGGCGCGGCATCATCAAGTAGGGAAGGAAGGTCACTCCTCTTCCAGCAGGACGACCTTGAAATCGTCGTCGGGCGACTCCGCGAACTTCCGTTTCGCCATCTCGACGAGGGCTTGGCGGTTCGATTCCCCTCGCGTGGATTCCCGGCGTTCCACCAGCCCGCCCAGCAGGATCCTTGTCCCGTTTTCCACCTTATAGACCGAGAAAAGTCGCGCCATTTCGCCGATCTCCTCTCTTTTCCACGAAGAGCATCTCTTCCTCCTGTAAATAAAACAGCAAAATCCATGCCTTGAAGTCGATCTGTTGCATTATCAAGTACTTACAAACCACTCCCAAATGATGTTGGGAAAGGGATTACACAATTATTCCTCATGTTGATCAACAATCCAGCACCTCCCTCACCTTTCTCGCCAAGGCGCCCGGGGCGAACGGTTTTTGCAGGAACGGCACCCCGGCGTGCAGGATGAAGGATTCATGGATCGCATCGGAGGTATACCCGCTCATGTAGATCACCTTGAGGGCGGGGTATCTGCTGTGCATTTCCTTGAACGCCTCCTTGCCTCCCTTCGTCGGCATCATCACATCGAGTATCGCCAGGTTTATGTCCCCTCCTTTCTCCCGGACGACCTCGACCGCCTCCTCGCCGTTCCGGACGGCCAGCACCTTGTAGCCGCATTCCCTCAGTATTCGCTCCGCGAGCATTCGCACCGATTCGTCGTCCTCCGCGAGCAGAATCGTTTCGTTCCCCCCACGTACCCGCTCCTCCTTCGCCGCCGGTCTTGCGTCCGGCTTGGAGTCCACGGCCGGAAGCAGGATCTCGAAGGTCGTCCCTCTTCCCGATTCGCTGGACGCGTGGATGAATCCGTTGTGCTGCTTGACGATCCCGTACACGACGGCAAGACCCAGGCCGGTCCCTTTCTCCGGGCCCTTCGTGGAAAAGAAGGGCTCGAAGATCCGCTCGATCGTCTTCCCGTCCATGCCGATCCCGGTGTCCGAAACGGTGAGCAGGACGTAGCGCCCCTCCTTCACGTAAGGGCGCGCCTTGACGTACTTCCCATCGGCGGTCTTCACATCGGTCCGGATGAGGACCTGCCCTCCCGACGGCATGGCGTCCCGGGCGTTGAGGCACAGGTTCATGAGGATCTGCTCCATCTGTCCCGGATCGGCGAACACCGAGGGCAGATCCTTGTGCAGGGAGGTCCTGATCTCGATATGTTCCCCGATCACCTTCCTCAGAAGTTTCGACATGTCCAGGACGATATTGCCCAGGCTCAGATTCACAGGCTCGATGACCTGTCGCCGGGCGAAGGTCAACAGTTGCCTCGTGAGCGTCGATGCCCGCTCCGCGGAACGCAGGATCTGGTCGACGTCGGCCGACGACTTCGGGTCGCCGGCAAGCCGTTTTTTCAGAATCTCCCCGAAGCCGAGCACCCCGGTCAGGGCGTTGTTGAAATCGTGCGCGACGCCTCCGGCCAGGGTGCCCACCGATTCCATCCGCTGCGCGGTCTGCACCTGGGTCCGAAGCACGACTTCCCGCGTGATATCCCTTTTTCCGGCGACGAAGTTGACGATCTTTCCGGAGGGATCCCGGACCGGAGAAATCGTGCCCTCCTCGTCGTACAGCGTGCCGTCCTTCTTCCGGTTGATGAAGCGCCCCTGCCAGACTTCCCCCTTCGACAGGGTCGCCCACATCTTTTCGTAGAACCGCTCATCGTGCTTCCCGCTCTTCAGGATCCGCATGTTCCGGCCGACCGATTCCTCCCGGGAGTACCCCGTGATCCGCTCGAACGCGGGGTTGACGTACTCGATATTCCCCTTCGTGTCCGTGACGACGACCGCTTCGGCGGCCTGGTCGACGGCCATGCCGAGGCGGGTAAGCTCCTCCTCCGCCCTCCTGCGTTCCGTCACGTCCCGGAAGTTTCCGATCAGGCATCGCCTCCCGGAAATCGTGACCGGGCTGGCCTTGATGTCGGCGAAAAAGACCGAGCCGTCCCTTCTTTTCATGGGGAGGTCGGTCGCCACATCGACGCTCTGCCGCGACTGTAATTCAAAAATGTCGATAACCCGGGGGAGGTCCTCGGCGGGATGGATATCCGTTACCCCGAGGCGCCCGATCTCGTCGAGGGAGTATTGGAGCATGTCGCAGATGGCGCGGTTGCCGGTGATGAATTTCCTGCTCTCGACGTCCGCCAGGAGGATCCCGTCCTTGGATCCTTCGAAGATGGCCCGGAATCTCATTTCCGATTCCTTCAGCGCCTCTTCCCAACGCCTGCGTTCGGTGATGTCGCGGACGATCGCGGAAAAAAACGGTGCTTCCCGCGGCCCCCAGGTGCCCAGGGAGAGTTCGACCGGGAATTCGGTCCCGTCCTTCCTCAGCGCATCCAGTTCGAACGTCTTGCCGATGAGCCGTGGTTCCCCCGTTTTCAGGTACCGCTCCAGGCCCTCCTTGTGCGCGTTCCGGTATCGCTCGGGAATGAGCATCGTCACGTTCCTCCCGGCGACCTCGTCGGAAGCGAATCCGAACAGGCGCTCCGCGGCGCGATTGAAGAAATCTATCATCCCCGTCGACTCCACGGTGACCATCCCGTTGACCGCCGTATCCGCGATCGTTCGAAACCGGTACTCGCTTTCCGCGAGCCTTCGATCGGTTTCCTTGCGCTCCGTGATATCGAGAAGCAACCCGTCGACATAAGCGAATTCTCCGGCCGGGTCGTACATCAACTGCCGCAAGTCGGCAATCCACCGGGTGCCGCCGCTCTTGTGCTTGATCCGGTACTCCACACGGAGAGTCTTTTGCTGATCCTTGACCGCTTTCCGGAACGATTCCTTCAGCCATCCCTGGTCGTCCGGGTGGATGATCGCCTTCCAGCTTACGGCCCCGGTCATGAACTCCTCGGCGGTATACCCGGTGACCGGTTCCACCTCGGCGCCGATGACGGACATCGACCAATCCCGGTGTCCCCGATAGACCATACCGTTGATGTTGTTGATCAGTGTGAGCAGCCGGGTTCCAAGATCCTGCTCTTCCACGGCGGGTTTCAACGCAGGTTCCCCATCGCCTGGACCTCTCCTCGTCCCATCTGGTGAGCCATCGGGAAATGACACTGTTTTATTTAGCATATTTTGTAGGCATGGAACAGAGATAATGAAGCGTTGTAAACAAATCCGATTCACCTTGCTATCCCATCTTTCCGTCATCTCACGGGAAATCCGGTTTTAGATCAAATACCGTTTGCGCTCCGGGCATTCGCCGGTTCGAATTCCCATGGAATTCGACGAATGGTGCGAAGGCATTCTCTCCACGGGGCGAATCCCCGGCCCGTGGAGTCGCCTCCAAAGAGGAAACGCACAGCGGGAAGATCCTGTTTTCTTTGGTTCGGCCGCGAGGAGGGGTGGACGGTGGTGAACCGGGTCGAACTCGAGATCGGAGGGGGTGGCGTCGCCGTCATCCGGCTCGGGAGCCCGGACGGGATGAACTCCCTGGGCATCGCCGAGATCGCCCGTTTGATCGAGATCGTGGACCGGGTGGCGGGGGACGACGCGATTCGGGCGCTGGTCCTTTCCGGAGAAGAGAACTTCTCGGCGGGCACCGACTTCCAGCAGTCGATGCTTCATCGTCTGGACCCCGAAGCCGGGGGACTTGCCTACCGCTTTCTCACCGATCAAAAAACCGTGTGCGACCGAATCCGGGGGCTGCGCATCCCGACCTTAAGCCTTGTTCGCGGTCTTTGCGCCGGGTCGGCCCTTGGGATCGCCGCCGCGGCGGACTTCCTGATCACCGACACGACGACGCGGATCCGGCTCCCGGAGGTGAAGGTAGGTCTTATCCCCGGAAACGGCGCCACCTGGTTTCTTCCGCGGCGCATGGGCCCGGCCGCCGCGAAATATTACGGTCTGACGGCCGCGCCCATGAGCGGGAAGCAGGCGGTCGGCTTGGGTCTGGCCCAGGGGTACGCGGGAGACGACGCCTCGGGCTTCATCGCGGAGCTCCGGAAGGCGAAAGGCCCTCTCGATCGGCAGCGGATCCTCGCCCTCCTGCAGAAGGGGGGCACGCGAGAGTCCTTCCAGGAAGAGGTTCGGGAGCTTTCGGAAAAGATCGGCCGCCACTTCGGGTTCGGGAAGGCCAATCGGGGCTACCTGGGGGACATTTTCGCCGGCCTGGAGCGGGCCGCGGCGCAAGGGGATCCCTTCGCGCGGGAATCCCTGGCCTCGATGCGATCGGCCTCGGCCCAGGCGGTGTGGCTGACCGAGTTCCTCATCGACACGTTCGCCCAGGAAGGTCTTTATGATGAGGACGAGGCCCTCGCGGTGGAGCTCAAGTTCGCCCAGGAGATGACGGCGGGGTTTGCCCACATGGAGGGCGTCCTCGGACTTGCGAAGGGCTTTCTCTCCGGGGAATCCGAAAGCCATCTGGACCGGATCGTTCTCTCGGATGCCAGGGGATTCCGGACGTCGATCCCGGCTACGCCGGTTTCCACGGGCTGCCGGCTGGCGGAAGACGCGCCTTTCCAATACGAGGCGAACGAGTACGTGCTTCCCCGGGGAGAGTACCACTGCGGGGAGAAGACCCGGGCGCTGGCGCCCGGGGGCGAGGCCGCCCGGACGGTCGACTTCCGCATCGATCTTCGCAACTCCCAGTGGTCGGACGGCAGGGTCGCAGATGAGCTCGGCGTCATCCGGTCGCTGATGGAGACGCACATCGGGTGGCGCGTCGTCCGCCGCGCCTGGCTCGCAAATCCGGAGAAGTTCGAGCTCGACATGGTCTACCCGTACGCGTGGAGCGTGCGGCCGTCGGTCTCCCTGGATCTGCGCAGCTTCCCGGTGATCCGCCGCTTCGAGGACGGAAGGATCAATCCCGCCCGTGCGATCTTCGACCAGCTCGAGGCGCAGGGACTTCTGGACGAGCGCCGGGTGATCAACATCGGCGAGGACCAGAAGGACGGGAAGAACGTGGACGTGAAGTCGTTCACCTACCGGCGGATCCGGCGGGAGGCCAACCGCCTGGCGAACGTCCTGGTCGACATGGGGGTGGCGCCGGGAGACATGGTCGTCATCTACATGTCCACGGACATCAAGGGGCTGGTCGCCCAGCTCGCGGCGACCCTGGCCGGGGCGACCTACCACTTCGTTTTCGGCGCCAAGGGCCCCGACATCTTCAGCGACACCGTCTACAACATGGGCGCCAAGGTGATCGTCACCGAGGACGGCTACCGGGTCGGCGACCGTTCCCGGGAGCTGAAAAAGGATTCCGTCGACGTGGCCTTGGACCGCTACCTGCCGCGGACCGTCTTCCTCGATAGGCTCGCGTCGGCGCTTTCGACGCCGCCCGGGGAGCCGGGCGACGAGGCCCGGGGGATCGCCGCGGCCGTGACCGGGAGGCTCGCGGGGAAAGTCACGTACAGCCGCGACTCCATGCGCGATTTCCTCGAGGTCGTGCACGAGGCGCACATCAAGCGCGTCGTCCTCTCGTCGCTCGACGAAACCGCGGGGGAAGAACTCCGGGGGGCGCTCCGGATGCGGGACGAGGCGATTCGCCGGGCGAAGGCGCGGGTTGCGGCCGCCTCGCGCGACGAACGCGTCTTCGAGCGGTACGCCCCCGTGATGGCGGCGGCATTGCGCGGCGTTCCGGCGGGGGCCGACCCCGGCGACAGCGGGGACCCCTGGGCGGCCGACGCGCGGGCCCTCGCCGCCGATCTGTTGGGCCGTTGGGGGGAAGTCCTCGAGGCCGCGGGGGACGCCGTGGAAGCACGCCACCGCGACTGGCTGAAGAACCACGTTCGGCGAATCGTGCGCGGAACCCCGAAACCGACCCTTTCGTCCTTGCTGACCGAGGACGAGCAGGCAGGCGATTCGGAATTCATCCTCCGCCACGCGCGGCGAAAGGGCGTCGGAGCCGGGCGACTGGAGAGCATCGAGCGGCAACGAAGGATCATCGACCGGATCCTTTCCGCTATCGAGGAACCGTACGAACGGGACGAGAAAATCATCGTCTACGATCGCTTGACACGGCTCGGGCTCCTGACGGAAGCGCCCATGGCGCCGGGAAGGGACATTCTCTGGGACGCCGCCGTTCGGCGGACGGAGGAGAAGCTCAAGGCGAAGGGGAAGGACATCGACGAGTTCGCGGCGGTCGAGATGGGCGGCGGGGAGCCCGCGCTCCTGAGCTACTCCAGCGGCTCCACCGGCCAACCCAAGGGGATCATCTCCCTGGTCGGAGGAACCGTCGCCGGGGGCCAGACCATGTTCAACTCCTTCGGGCTGGCGCCCCACGAGATCCACCACACGTCCACGGACTACGGGTGGATCGTGGGACCCGCGTACGCCCTTTGGTTCCCGATGATCGAGGGGAGGACCTTCCTCCTCCAGAGCTTCGTGCCCACTCCCCGCAGGCTCGCCCAGGTGGTCGAGGAGTTCGGGGCCTCGTTCCTGAAGGCAGGCTCCCCGATCTACGAGGCGATGTCGAAGGTCGACGGGCTCTTCGAACCCGACAAGGGGGGGTTCGACGTGCGGTCCCTGCAGCGGGAGGGGGCCCCGGGGACCTGCGGCTGCGCGGCCCCGTACTCCTACCCGGCCCACGCCCGGATCCAGGCGGTGCTGGGCGACGTGGCGATCAACTCGCTGTGGCGCACCGAGGATTTCGGGTCGCAGCACGCGACGTTCAAGCGCCGCCCTGGCGTCGAGCGGCGGTGCGTCGAGACGTACCGCGACGAGCTCCGGCGGCTCGCCGGATCCCGCGAGCCGGAAGGAGTGGTGGCGCGGGTGCGGACCCCGATCGAAATGGACCACGAGCACCCCGAGATCCTTCCGCTGCCGTGGGTGAACCCTGTGATCGCCGACCGGCTGGAGGACGAGGAGGGCAACCGGGTCGAATCGCCGCGCGAGGTGACCGAGGCCCTCATCACCGCTTCGGGACGTAGCCGAAAGGCGGTGATCGGGCAGCTGCTCTATCGGGGCGCCCAGCCCCACCGCATGGGGTGGCTGATGGGCAGCAACGAGGGCCGGCGGGGACCCGCCCGGCCCGACGCGAAACTCACCGCGGCCAAGTACTACGGCCACGCGTTCGCACCGGAATGGCCCGGGAAGGGACGGGAGGGCAGGCGCATCGCCCACGACGGCGGCGACTCGGCCTACTGGGTGCGGGTGCTCTACGACCCGGGGAGCCCGGAGGACGCGCTGATCCTCGACGGCCCGACGGATCCGGTCACCCCCAGGACCTTCTACGCGTCGGGGCGCTCCGGAAACATCGCCAACGTCTACGGCCACCTGGTCAACGAGACGATGTACGAGAACGCCCTGAACGAACACACCCGGTACTTCCGGAAGGTGGGGGTGACGTTCATTCAACATCCCACCAAGGACCGTACGCCGGTCGTCGTGGCGGCCCTGCAGCCCGGGGTACAGCCCAGCCGGGACCTGGTCGATCTCGTCCAGATGACGATCAACCAGAAGCTCAACCCCCAGGTCAAGCCGGACCCCCAGGACATCGTCTTCCTGGTGGCCGAGGCCGCGGGCTTCGAGGGGGAGGAGACCTTCCTTCCGATGACCCTGACGGCGAAGATCATGTACGAGATGGTCAAGTTCTACGCCGGAAAGCCCCTCGAGACCCTGCGGAAGATGCAGCAGGCATTACGGCCCGAAGAGGTCCGGGCCCGGATCCGCGGGGGAGACGTCGAGTTTTTCCGGGCCAGCCCGCTGTTCCAGGGAATGCCCAATACCGACGGGCTGAAGGTCAAGGGGACGCTCATCTATCTGCTCGACAGGATCATCGCCTCCCGTGAGGGGGACGAGGCGGTGGACGCCCCGTTCCGTCCCGACGAACCGGTGGCCGTTTCCCTCGCGGACGTTCCCGACCGGCTCGTCAAACGCCTCGGCACGCCGCCGCTGCGCCCCGGCATCGACCCGATCCCGCCCTACCAGGAGGCGTACGGGATCGTCCGCAACGAGGACGGGATGAGCATCGTGCACCGGGACCCGGCGCTGGGGTTCCGGAAGTTCGTGCGCGCCACCCCGACGCCCGCCGCCGGGCAGGCCCTGGTCCAGATCCTCTACGCCGGGGCCACCTACAACGTCATCAACGGGATCACGGCCGATCCGGTCGACGTCCTGGGCGACAAGGACCACCACGTGCTGGGCGACGCGGCCGTCGGGCAGGTCGTGGAGCTCTCCCCGGAGGCGGAGCAGGAAGGGCGCCTGGCCATCGGCCAATTGGTGCTCGTGGACCCGATGGTGTTCAACCGCCAGTCCCCCACGGTGACCCTGGACGCCCAGCGCGAGGGGCACATCGGGGGGTACCAGGGCGGGGGGGACCAGGCCACCCTGCAGGCGTTCGCGGCGTTCGACACGGGTAACCTCGTCGAGGTCCCGGTCGACATGCCGCTGCCCCAGGCGGCGACCCTCATCCTCAACGGCCCCACCGTGGAGCACGCCCTGTTCGGCCCAGGAAAGCTGAACCTTACCGCGGAGGACGTGCTCCTGGCCCACGGAGGCAGCGGCCACACCGGATCCATGGCGATCGACATGGCGACGACCCTGGGGATACCGGTCCTGACCTATGTCTTCGACCGGAAGGAGGCGGACCTCGTCCGCGGCCGTCATCCCCACGCGAACGTCGGCTTCATCCTGCGGGAGGAGCATCCGGAAGCCCTGCGGGCGGCCCCGGTCGACGACCCGGAAGAGCTGGCGAAGTGGCAGCGGGCGGTAGACCGCCTTGTGGCGTCGGTTCCAGCGAAGTTCCGGCCGACGAAAGTCATGCAGAACGCCGGACGGGGGCTTCAGGCGGCGGACTTCCGGCTGCTGCGGCCTTGTCCCCAAGGCAGCCGCACTTCCTGGTTCTCGGGGGCATTCGGCCTGTTCGGGACGTTCAACGGGTACGACGCCAGGCTTTCGGCCGCGGAGGCATTGGGCCCGGACGGTGCGGGGATACGGCTCGGGGAAAACGTGCTGGTGCACTACGGCGCCAACGCCGACGAGGAGGGCCGCGACGAGCTTGCCGCCTCGGCCATCGCGGAAGCCGCGCGCCTGGGGGCACGGGTCACGGTGCTGGCCGAAACCCAGGAGCAGCAGAACCGGTTGTTGCGAAACGAGGACATCGCCGCGCATTTCGGCAAGACCCGGATCCAGAACGTGGAGGCCCTGCGGGGCGGGGAAGGAAAGAAGAAGCTGCTCTGGCCCGATCACCTGCCCGACGTGGACGAGGGCCGCTTCGCGCCGGAGCGGGAGGCCCACCGGAGCTGGCCCGGGCGGGACGCCCAGACCCGTTTCGCAACCGAGACCGTGAGCGTGGTCAAGGAGGCCCTCGGCCCCTACAACACCAACCGCTCGGGCGCATGGGACGCGATATGGGACAGCGGCCGGCGGGACCACCTGGCGCTCAACATGGCGCTCCTGACCGAGCAGACCGGCCGCGTCGTGTACGGGGAGACCAGCGCGCGGCAGACGCTGACCTGGCACCTCGCGCAGGGCTGGATGCTGCAGCGGACCATCCTCGTTCCGGCCAATCCGGAAGATCTCGGAGAGAACGCGACGGCCCGGGAGAAGATCGTCCGGATGGCCGGCTCCCACATGTACGAGCCGCACGAGGCCCAGGCGTTCCGGGACAAGATCGACCGGGGGATCTATCACCTCCATGAACCGGACCGGGTCCTCGAGCCGGACCGGATCCCGTCCGGGTTCGGCGATCAACTGGGCGGCCGGGCGCCCGGTTCGACCGCCTACCGGATGGTGACCGACCTCGATCCCGTTCGCTCCGAGCGCGACCTGCTGCTGGCCCAGGGGATTCGAATCGCCGAGGAACTGTCGTTGATGCGGCTCCTGTTCCATCCCATCGGCCGGGATGCGTCGGTCGCCACGGTGGAGTTCAAGATCAACCGTCCCCTGGTGAGCAACACCCTGCGAAACTCGGACCTGCACTGGTTCCGGGGCGATGCGGTCAAGCAGCTCCGTTTCCTGTTCCACCGGATCCGGGAAGAGGGTTCCGCCAGGGCGGTCGTCCTCACCGCCGAGGGGACCCGGGCGTTCGTGCCGGGTCAGAACAGCGACGAGCTCGCCGTGCTATCCGACGAGCAGATCACCGAGCTCGCGGCTCTCGCCCAGGAGACGATGAGCCTGATCGAGGGATTCCGGATCCCGGTCGTCCTGAACCTGAACGGCCTGGCCCTGGGGGGCGGAGCGGAGCTCGTATCCGCCGCCCACTACGTGGTCGCCTCGCGGGTCGAGCGGATCTATCTCGGCCAGCCCGAGACGTACATCAACCTGATCCCCGGGTTCGGCGGCACCCAGCGCCTGGTCCGGCTTCTGGCCGAGAAGTCCCGGCTGGGCCGTCGCCGCGGGCTCCTCTTCGCGGTCGACACGATCCTGACCGGACAGCCGATGAGCGTCGAGGAGGCCTATGCGCACGGACTGATCTCGGAGCTCGTCCCCGCAAACTCCCTGTCCCGGGCGTACCGCCTCGCCGCGGACCACGCCCTGGGGACCGACGACACCCTCCGCCGGGCCATGGAGGAGCGTCACCGGGCCGTGGCGCGCTGGGAGGAGCCGTTGACCGACGAGGAGACGGGGCGCCCCCTCGACCCCTCGATCCTCGCCGAGGACGACCACGTCAAGAGGTACCTGCGACACGCCGAGACCGTCGGGAAGAGGGGAACGGTCCTGCGATATGCCCTGGACCTGATCGTCCGGAACGTCACCGAGGGGGTCCAGTACGGAGAGGAGGCCTACTACTTCGGACAGGCGGGGGCGAGCAGCGAGTTCCGGCAGTCGATCGCCCGCTTCCGGAACCGCGCGCCGCTCCCCCGGCCGCCGCGACGCCCGACGACGGAGAGGGAACGCGCGCGGATCCGGCAGTTGGCGGACGAATCCCTTGCCGCGGCGGGGGTGCGCGCCGCGGGTCGTTGACTATCCTGCAACAGGAACCGCATTGCGCCGTCCGGCATCCTGCCTCAGCCGACCCCCTTCCACCCGCGAGGTGCCGAGGATTTCCTCCAGTGTACTTCCGGGCCGGAAAACGCATCTTAATATCCAGCGAAAGGGAACGCCGGAGCCATGTGCGGCATCGTCGGATACACAGGCCGGAAACAGTGCGTGCAGGCCCTGCTGGAAGGCTTGGGGAAACTGGAGTACCGCGGGTACGATTCGGCGGGCATCGCCGTGCAGGACGGCGTCGGGCTCGCCGTCCGCAAGAAGGAGGGAAAGCTCGCCAGGCTTCTCGAGCTGGTCGCGCGGGAACCGGTCTCGGGGACCTGCGGCGTGGGACACACGCGCTGGGCCACCCACGGCCGCCCTTCCGATGAAAACGCCCACCCGCACCGCTCGGGGGCGGTTGCCGTCGTCCATAACGGGATCATCGAGAACCACCAGGCCCTGAGAAAGTGCCTGACCGAGGCGGGCCGGACGTTCCGCTCCGAGACCGACTCGGAGGCGATCGCCCACCTCCTCGACGCGTTCACCTCCGCGGGCCTCCCCCTGGAAGCGGCGGTGCGCCGGGCCGTGGCGGAACTGAAGGGCTCCTACGCGTTCCTGGCGATATCCGAGAAGGAGCCGGGGACGGTTGTCGGCGCCCGCATGAATTGCCCAATGGTGGTCGGCGTGGGGGACAAGGAGACGTTCTTCGCCTCGGATCTCCCTCCGCTGCTCTCCCACACCCGGCAGGCGCTCTTCCTGGAGGATCGGGAGATCGTCGTCGCCTGGCCGGAAGGGGTGCGGCTGACCGACTTCGCGGGGAACCTCAAGCACCGCACGCCGCAGACGATCGACTGGTCTCCCGTGATGGCGGAGAAGGGAGGATACCGGCACTTCATGCTGAAGGAGATCCACGAGCAGCCCCGGGCCGTCCTGGACACGCTCTCCGGCCGTATGCTGCCGAAGTCGGGGGAAGTCGTCTTCGAGACTCTCCCGTTTCCGGGCGAGCGGCTGCGCGGGCTGAAAAAAGTGCTCATCGTCGCCTGCGGCACCTCCTGGCACGCCGGGCTGGTCGGCAAGTTCATGATCGAGGGGTTGGCGCGGGTTCCGGTCGAGGTGGACCTGGGCTCGGAGTATCGTTACCGCGACCCGGTGGTGGACGAAGGGACCCTGTGCGTTCCCATCTCCCAATCGGGCGAGACGGCGGACACGCTGGCGGGCCTGCGCGAGGCGAGGGGAAAGGGGGCGATCGCGATCTCCATCTGCAACGTCGTCTCCTCCACGATCGCCCGGGAGGCGGACGGCGTAATCTATACGCGCGCCGGGCCCGAGATCGGGGTCGCGTCCACCAAGGCCTTTACGACCCAGCTCGCGGCGCTCCACCTCCTGGCGCTGCACCTTGCGGCGGCGCGCGGAACCCGCTCGGGACCGGAGGTTTCCACGCACCTCAGGGACCTCGAAGAATTGCCCCGGAAGATGGAGGAAGTCCTGAAGCTCGAGGCCGCGATCGCGGCGATCGCCCGGAAATACGAGGACACGAGGGGATTTCTCTTCCTGGGCCGGGGGCTCTCCTACCCGATCGCGCTGGAGGGGGCGTTGAAACTCAAGGAGATCTCCTACATCCACGCGGAAGGTTACCCGGCAGGCGAGATGAAGCACAGTCTGATCGCCCTGATCGACGAGCGGATGCCGGTGCTCGTCCTCTGCGCGAAGGGAGAGACCTACGAGAAGACCCTTTCCAACATGGAGGAGGCCCGCGCCCGCGGGGGGCGCGTGATCGCCGTGGGCACGGAGGGGGACGGCGTGCTGGCCGGAAAGGCGGAGGACGTCCTTTACCTCCCCCCCTGCGGCCGCTACACCCTTCCGTTCCTGGAGGTCGTCCCCCTCCAGTTTCTCGCGTACCACATGGCGGTGATCAAGGGCACCGACGTCGACCAGCCGAGGAATCTCGCCAAGAGCGTCACTGTTGAATAGAGACAAAACCGACGCGGCCCGACCGGCATCCTACATCTGCCCGGAAATCGCGGCGCCGCGCGGGAGTCGACGATGAAAGTCGGTTTTTACGGCCACGTACGCCAGTACCACAGCCTGAAGGCGGAACTGGATGCCGTCATCGGAGAGGTCCTCGAGAGCGGCGAGTACGTGATGGGGCCGACGCTGGCGCGGTTCGAGCGGGAGCTGGCGGCGTACTTCGGCATGAAGAACGCCATCGGCGTCAACTCCGGCACGGATGCCCTTTGGCTCGCGTTCCTGGCCTTGGGGGTAGGCCCGGGCGACGAGGTCATAACGACCGCCAACACGTTCTTCGCCACGGCCGAGGCGATCTGGATCACCGGCGCGAAAGCCGTTTTCGTGGAGATCGAGCCGGCCACGTGCAACATCGATCCGAACCGGATCGAGGCGGCCATCACCCCCCGCACCAAGGCCATCGTGCCGGTCCACCTCTACGGCCAGATGGCGGACATGCGGTCGGTCTCCGGGATTGCGAAACGCCATGGCCTGTTCGTGGTGGAGGATGGCGCGCAGGCGATCGGCGCGCGCGGCGACGGATTCGCCGCCGGCGAATTGAGCGACGCGGTCTGCACCAGCTTCATCGTCCAGAAAAACCTGGGTACGTTCGGCGACGGCGGCGCCGTGATCACGAACCGGGAGGACATCGTGCCCCGAATCCGGGCCTTGCGCAACCACGGATCGCTCAAGCGCTCCTATCACAGCATGGGGTACAACAGCCGCCTCGACGACCTGCACGCCGGAGTCCTTGGCGTGAAGCTCAAGAAGATCGATGAATGGAACGACCGGCGGCGCGAGATCGCCGCCATGTACACCGACGGGCTGAAAGAAACGGGCCTTGCGCTCCCTTTCGGGAAGCCCGGCTACCGGCACGTCTATCACCTGTATGTGATCGAGACGCCGAGGCGGGACGCCATGCTCGAATTCCTGAACGATTCGGGCGTCGACGCCAAGGTCCACTACCCGATCCCCATTCACCGGCAGGAAGGCTTCCCGTGGGGGAAGCCGGCCGACCTCGATGTCAGGCTGCCGCTGACCGAAAAATCGGCGGCGAGCGTGATCTCCCTGCCCATGTTCCCTGAAATGACGCGGGACGAGGTCGACCATGTCGTCGACACCTGCCGCGCCTGGGCGGCTCGATGAGCCGGGCGCCGGCGACCTATGCCGTGGCGGTGGCCGGCCTGGGCAAGCGCGGCATGCATCACGCGGAGGCCTTCGCCGACAACCCCCGCTTCCGGCTCGTCGGGCTTTGCAACCCCGGCGCCCAGCGGCTTGACGCCGCCAGGCAAAAATTCCCGGACGCATACGCGAGCACGGAAGTCGCCGACATGCTCGCCCGGACCCGTCCCGACGTCTTCGCCTTCTGCACGCCGCCCCATATCCGGCTCCCCCTTGTCCGGGCGGGGGTGGAGGCGGGCGTGAAGCTCATCGCCTACGAAAAACCGATGGCTACCTCCACCAACGAAGCCCTGGAAATATCCCGCCTGCTCCGCGAAGCAGGGGTCCAATCCGTAGTCAGCCACCAGCACCGCTACGGCGAGCATTATCGAAAAGTGAAGGAGATCATCGCCGGCGGGGCCATCGGGCGGGTTCAGACGGTCTACGGCCACGCTACGGGATGGATGATGCACATGATGACGCACCTCATCGAGTACGTCCGCTGGTACAACGACTACGCGGAGGCCGAGTGGGTGGCGGGGCAGGCGGCCGGACGGGAAAAATTCGCGGACGTCCACGCGTCCCCCGACTACATCGCCGCGGTGATCCAGTTCGCCAACGGTGTGCGGGGAGTGATCGAGTGCGGCGCCGGGGCGCCCGACGTGCCCGAAGTGGAGTACTGGTGGCGCAAGTGCCGAATCGGCGCGCAAGGCACGGAGGGTTTCGCCGAGGTCCTGACGGGCGGAGGCTGGCGGGCCGTCACGCGCGACTCGCAAGGCGTGATTTCCGGCCCCGGCAACATGGAGTACGGCCACGACATGCCGCCCTACGTTCAGGACATCGCCGCCTGGCTCGACGATCCGGCCCGGATCCATCCCTGCCACGGCGAGAGCGCCCTGAAAGGTTTCGAGATCATGATGGCGGCCTGCCGCTCGGCGGTGCGGCGCGGCAAGGTAACGTTGCCCCTCGGCCCGGGCGAACCGGAGCTTGCGGCCCTCGGGAACGCGCTGCCGTAGTTCGGGGCCCGGAGGCCAAGGAGGGCGAGCGAGGCCTGACGGCCCCGGACGCCGGTTCGACTTCTTTGCGATGGTGGAGGCGGTCGCAAAGAATTCGAACCGGGGGGGAGATGGCCTTTGAAGTCGCCATTATGGATGTCCCCGAGGAGCCTCTTTATCAACGGATAGCCGAAAAGGTTTTACATTTACACTGGTTGGGTCTCAACAATCTGCGCATCGGAAGACATCTTGATGTCGATGACAAGACCGTTGCGAAGTCTCTCCGGTGGGTTGCAAGACTGGAAGGCGGGGATATTCTACGGACCATGAACAACTAGCCTCTTCCCCACCGCGCTTGGATGTAGCCAACCCCGTCCTGAGACTCGACCGGACCGCCGCTCAAGAAATGAGAATGGCTTCGTCGCTCAATAACACGCGGCGTTCCCGCCCGTGCAGTCGGTCCCGTCCGGCGCCTCGCCCACGTTCCGTAGACGACCTCCTTCGCTCTCGTCGTCGCCACGTAGAGGAGCCGGCGTTCCTCAGCAAAGTCAGCGTTTGGCCGCGGCATGATACCCTCATCGAGCGCGCCAATGATCGTCGCCCTGACGGTTAGGCCCTTAGCTGCGGCCATACTCATGATGCGGACACCTTCGCTTTCATTCGCCGCGCGGTCTTTTCCTAGCGGTGCGATCTGGCTAAGGTATCGTCCGAGGGTGACATCGGGCTCCGCGAGGTCGTCGAGAGCGGTGAGGAGTTCGCGGAGATCCTCGCTTGGAGGAGGAACGACCTCGCCTCCCGCCGTCTCGACGATCCACTGGCCCCACCCAATCTCGCATTCCTCTGGGCCCGGGTGAGCGTTAAGCCATGTGAGCACGGACTCGATCAGCTCCCGCGCCCTTCTGGCGGCTGCAACAGGCGCGGCTGGAAAGTCCTCCTCGTAGGCCGCCAGCAATGCCTGACCGAACTGACGGCGCAGGCTTCGTGCCCGCTCGTAGATATAGTCGGAGAAACCATCGCCGATCCCCGAAGTCATTTTTAAAAGGGCGGCCCAAGCGAGAGAGTCCTGTCGATGCACGACTAGACGAAAGATCTCCAGCAGCCGCCGGTTATTTGGCTCAGCGAGCATCCGTTCGACGACATCAGGATCCGAATGCGGGATCCCGACACGATTTAACTCCACTTTGATCGGTCTACTGAAGTTGCCACGGTAATCTGTACGCAGCAGGACGAGAATTTCCGCCGGAGGGATCCCTTCGGCATCAACGAGTTTCTGGATGAGTCTCGCGATGCCGCGTGCCTCCGAGACTTGTCCGGCAAACGAAAGAAAAGCAACTTCTCCTGGTGGCGAACCGGGCGCCGGCTCAAGGCGGGGCCGAGGTGGTCGGTCAGGGTCGCCCTCGATTATGTGGCTCGCCCATTCAATGATCCTGCTTCCGCAGCGCTGGGTGATGGAGAGCGGGTAGTCGGCGGCGCCGGGGTAATCGTCCGGAAATCGTCGGATTCCCTCTGGCGCAGCTTTGCGGAATGAGTAGATCGACTGGTCGTCGTCTCCAGCGCCGATTATGGAGCAGCCCCGCTCACTAATAAGTCTGATGACGTCGAGGTCGCAGGCGTTGAGGTCTTGATACTCATCAACAATTAGGAGGTCGTAGCCGACGCCAGCGAGGTCTGGGTGGTCCCGGAGGGCCTTCCGCAGTGCGTATGGGAGTTCATGGAGCAAAGTGTAGGCGTAAATTGTATGGTGTTCTCCCCAGGCCCCGTGAAAGCGACTCCTCTCCTCCGGCGTGACTCTCGGGTCTTCCTCTGTGAGAAGCGACTCCCAGTTCGCGGCCATCTCGCGCACCAGCTGGTCGAGCCTGTTCACCGTAACCCGTGCACGGCGAGCGAGGGTCGGACGAACGATCTCCTCGTACTCCCAATCGTCGGCGATCCGGAGGGGCTCCGGGAGGTCGCCGGAACCGGGATTACGGACGAGGACTGAGATCGCAAATGAGTGAATTGTGCTCGGTCGCTCGGCGACGGTTGCCGGGTGGGCGGAGACCTTCTTTGCGAGTTCTCCGGTGGCTGCACGAGTGAATGTGAGGAGGCGGATTCTTGGCGGGTCTGTGCCGGAAAGCATCTGGTCGATCAGGGCCACAAGTGTCGCACTCTTTCCCGTCCCGGGGCCAGCAAGGACACGTGCGTGGCAATCGAGGCTATGGGCGAGAATCGATTGTTGCTGTAGTGTAGGAATGAACGGAGCCATCTACGGATCTCAAAACTCCTTCATTGGTGTCTGGAATTATAGGACGGGATTTGCATCCACTCTTTCCCCTCGAGTAAATGCCCCGCGCCCTTCTTCCTCAATCCCTGCCATTTGATGGACAAACTATCTTGTAATGCTGCCGATGTTCAAGTCCCGAATCAGTTTTTCCAGGGTTAGATTTGCGTTTTCGGCCCCTATCCTATCCCGCAATTCCCACACTTTGGGTCTGTGGCACTTCCGAAAGATCGTGCTGCGTCCGCAGGGGCATGGCCAGTGCCCCTTATAAAATCGACCAGCAATAAGAGCAAGGAATAACGACACGATCATGGGTTCCGTCGGAATTTCAAGCATCTCGCCATACGCTTCCAAGATGCCCATGGAGCCGTGACTACGTTGTCCAAACGGCCAATTACCGGTCCGTTCAAAAACGCTCTGGCTTATAAAAAAGTTCCGTACAGGACCTTCTAGAAAATCGCGAAGCGTGGCACCCTGGGGGAAATACCGCCATCTCTCGTCCGGAACGAAGAGGCACGCCTTTCCATCCCCATCAACATGCCTTTCTGCAACCCAAGGGATGCGCCCCCCAACTTCCCAGACTATTGGCAGATCCTTGGGAAAATTATTTGGGACCCTGACCTCGATGCTGTAGCGGTCGAGGATGCTCCTGCCTTCCACGATTGGGAAGCTTCCGTGTATGACAACCCGTTCCTCCTCGATCGAAAAGTGAAGGTCGGGATATGCGGTCTTGACCTCGCCCTTAATTTGATCGAACACATCGGGATAGGCGAGGTGCCACGGCAGCGTCATTCACTCCGCCACGGCTTGCTCGGGTTGGGAACCGATACAGCAACACGCCCGAGTGCCGCCGTCTTCTCGTCCTCGTCCATGGTGTCCACTGGACCAAAAACACTTTCCCATTCCTGGTCCTCGATCCGCTGGAGCGTGCCGCGGGCGACCTCTGAAAGCCCAGCGCGTACCGAAGTGCTGAGCAGTTCCGAAAGGTCGTTCCCGGTAGGGTTAGCAGGATCCTCAATTACAATTTCGTCGACACGGTCTCGGAGTTCCGTCCAGACGTGCTTGAGCCGAGTTGCCATCCCAGCTGATTTCTTTCTCTTTAACAGGTCGATCGTGAAAAGCTCGAGGGCGAAGTGCTTCACGCTCACGCTATTGCGCACGCGCCACAGCTTGAGCAGACGGATCGCGTCGGTGACGTCGCTGTCCTTTACGTGGCTGATGTGGGTGTCAAGGTTGGTCTTCATCCGTTCCTTGTCGCCCGATGGTTTGTAGAGATACGCGTCCGTCTTCGAGTCGTCCGTAAAGCGGCCTGGAACCACGTCGATGTGGAAGTCGACGCGGAGGTTCTCCTTCTGCCCACCGCCGATGCGCAGAGCCACTCCCTTCGGCTCCACGAAATATTTCTCCTGAAGGGCCGTCCGGGTCTCCTCGTAGATCTCCTTCAACGATTTGCCCGCTTCGTCGTCCTCGCGGGGGAAGTAGCAGATGACGTCCAGGTCGTAGGCTTCGCGGATCATGGTTCCCTTCGCTTTGGACCCGCCGTAGCGGATCGTCGGGTTTGAACCATCGAAGTATTGACGGAGGAGCTTTTCTACCTCCAGCCGCCGAGAGCGAAGCTCCTTGAGCTCGGGGCCGTTCTCCTCGATGGTCTGCGACGTTAAAACCGCTTGAAGATATTCGTTTTCCGTCATGATTCATCACTCCTCTCAATTTTCAAGGCGAAGGAATAGCCCCCTCTTGCCTTGTCGAAGTCGTACACGAGCAAGTCGGGATCGACCTTCGGAAAAAGCTCCTTGCCGCAGAAGACGGCCACGGGGGCGGGCACGGCGAGGAAGAGGTGCAATTCCTTTAACGTGCCATGGTTGGCTTGGATAATCCTCAGAGCCTGCCGGTATATTTCACCGAACCGGGCAAGATCCTCCCGTAAGTTCAGGAACCCTGGATTTGGGGTTTTTCCTTTCAGCGTGATCTCGTAGACGTGGAACCCTGAGGAGATCGCACCAGGAAGATCCTCAAGGTGTATCGTCCCGCTCATGGAAAGCGTTAGTGCGACTTTCTTCCTATCCTTTCCAGCCCGGAGAAGTCGGAATTCGTAATCGACGGGAACACCCTTTCGCTTCCACGTCCAGCCCTCGGGGTTTCGATGCCGCTGGTACGGATCGACCGGAATCTTGTTGCTCAATTGGCTACCGAGATAGACGAGCAAAGGGATCGGGGCGAGGGCAAATAGGGAGACATGCCTCGTTACTATTACCTCCATCTCCGGCTCATAGATGCGGGCGACGCGTCGCTTGATTTCCTGCGCAGCCGTCCGGTAATACGCTTCGTTTTCAACGTTGATCCCGGTAAGGTCTATCAGGGTCCCGGGAATGCTTTTCGGATATCGGGGAGCGACCGCCTCTGTCACCTGTGACGCCGGGATTTCCACGGCGTGGCTGCCGATGTTCGCCTTGAGCTGAACGACGGCGGTTTTCATGTCTGGACCAAGTCCGGTAACGTGGTGGATGCGCTTTTCGTGGCGGCGCTTGTATTCCTTTAGGGTCGTGACGCTGTACGTTTCCGGGGCGTCGTCGATGAGTTTGTGGCAATCCCTGCACACCAGCATGAGGTTCCGGGGTTCGTGGATGTCCTCCGGACGGCTGGCGTGGCCGCCCCGAGGGCCGCCCTTGCTGAAGCCAACGATGTGGGCCATGTCGGCGTAATTGCCTTCGGTCTTCGTCAGGTGGTGCCGAAGGAGGTACTTGTTGCAACCGTCGAACTCGCATCGGCCTCCGGCATTGACGAAAAGGAATACTTTTACGTCTATTGGGATCCTCCTTTGGCGAATTACGGGGGAGACGGTCATGATCATTCCCTTGTTATCTTATTGTGCAGAACATGCTTCTTGGACCTTTACGGTAAACTCGCAACGTTTCGACGGTTCCTCTTTCCAGAGATGCCGATCCAGTTCGGAGCTGCAGCCGGCGTCTTCCAGGAGGCCGGTATTTCCATCCTTCATGCAGACGAGAACCACCGCATGTTTGTCTTGACGCAATATCCGGACCTTGTAATCCGCGAAAGGATCCAGGAGGCCCGGATCGTGCCGGGTGGCCAGGACGAGAAGCTCCGCATCGCTTATCCCCTCGTCCGGGTCCTTGTAACGGACGGTCGACTCCACGGAGGCGCTCAGTTTTGTAAGGGCGGAGCTAATGACATACATCTTTTCTCCTTCGGCGGCACGGCTCATCGTGCAGCCGACGAGGGTAAGGAGAAAAAAAACAGGAGCGGCGAAACGAATGACTCTGATACGTTTCATGTCTTATCCCCAGAAAACCAGTTGGTCGTTCTCGTTGCGACCCGTGTCCAAGTTCCAGTTGCCAATTCGCGCCAGATACGACCTCTGCCCCTGGTAAGCTCCGCTTGCTACGACCTGCCAAACTCCGCCGACGTTCACGATCGCCCTGTCAAAGATCGCATCGTAGCTCTGCTTCCCGGCGGGAGTCACGAGGCCTTTGATGAATTTCGGAGCAATATCGCTCTTAGCGGGGTAGGTCAGCCCGGCGTCCATGCACACGTGGCGGGCAAGCGGAATGAGCCGGTATCCCTCCTCGGCGATCTTTCCGATCCCGAACTTGAACCCCCAGTGCCATTTGTCGATGTCAGGCGGGTTACTGCCGAACTCCTCGGGGTGTACGTCAAAAAGCATCCCTGTCCAAATGGAAACGATGTCCCGGTCGAGGAGGTCGGGGTCCGTGGCATTGCGGCAGGTGGCGATCCCTGAGTCGAGGTGCTCCGATATTCCAATTTCCCCCAAGTTCAGCCGCTGGAAGATGTGGGCGTCCTGGTGCATCTCGCAGATCCGGTGCTGCTTCTCGTGCCCCAGGTAAGGCCCGACCTTCATTTCCACTACTGGGTGGACCGTAACGTCGGTCGTGACGTGGGCCGTGTAGCCTAAGAGCCACGCGAGGCCCTTCCTCCTCGCCTCCCCCTCCAGCATCTGCAGTCGCTTCACCCCGGCGTGGATCATCTCGCCCGCCCGAGTGTAGTGCATGGCATCCGCCCACCGCTTTGCACCCTCGTCGCCGATAGCGAGGTATGGGTAGTCGGGGCTGACCGCGCCCAGTTCACAGAATTTGAAATGGTCAAGGATGGCGGAAATCGCCTCCTGTGGAAATCCGGAGATTCGCTCGAGCCGTTGCGGCTCCTTGAGTTCGTTCACCAGCGTGATATGTGCGTATGCGCCGGGCATGTGCTCCTCCAGCAATCGTAAACGGCGCCTGACTAGTCGCAGGCCACCGCAGGAATACGACGACGCTACCGCATGCGGCTGGAATTGTCAACATAATATACATGTTGATGTTTATATTATTGACTGTTTATGGTATTGACATTGCTTGGATGATCCTTATAAACTTAGACCAGATGAAGACAGACGCCATGTATGCCGAGTTCGGCAAACTCGTCCGCCGCCACCGGCTGCGCCTCAATTTTACCCAAGATCAACTTGCGGATCGCGTCGGTCTTTCTCGAACCTCAATCACCAACATCGAAAAGGGCCGACAAAAGGTTCTCATCCACCATCTAATCCACCTCGCCGAGTCTCTGCAAGTCACCCCTGAGGCACTTCTCCCATCTATTGGGGTGCCACAGATCCCACCGGAAATAGAACAAAGACTGGGCAGGGACCTTCGCGATAATGAGAAGGATTGGGTGCGCAGAATAGTTGGATCAGGGACGAAAGGAGCTAAACCTCATGGCGAATCCAAGGATTGAGACACTCGTCCGGAACATATTGAAGGATTACAAAGTGAATAGACCACCGGTTCCGGTCGAGACACTCGCCACAAGACTCGGGGCAAAGGTGCGGTATTCGCCCATTGATGGGGACATATCGGGCATGGTCTATCGAGATGAAGACCGCATAATCATTGGTGTGAATTCGCTCCATCACACGAACCGGCAGCGGTTTACGATCGCCCATGAGATCGGCCATATGCTTTTGCACAAAGGGATCGAAGTCCATGTCGACAGGGCTTATCGCGTTAACTTGCGTAATGACATATCTTCGTCAGCAGTCGACCGAGAAGAAATCGAGGCAAACCGATTTGCGGCAAAGTTGCTCATGCCTGAGGATATGCTTATCGCAGATTTGAAAGGCCAAGAAATAGATTTTGAAGACGAGCGAAGGCTTGAGAAGCTCGCGAGAAGATATAGCGTAAGCATACAAGCGTTAACGTTCAGGCTGACTAATCTTGGACCAATATCGCCGCCGTAGTGCACATCGTGAAGCACCACCGATAAATTAGGTACTCCTCGAAGGAGTTAGTGTTGGAAAGTGCGATGAAGAATTCGGGTCTTAGAGTTCTGGAAGTCGCAGATGCGCTCCGCATGACTGTGAATGGGCATCTGGACCCAAAACGCCGGTCTCAGATGGGGCAGTTCATGACGCCCGCGCCTGTCGCCAAGTTTATGGCCTCCCTATTCGCAGATGCTCCTAAATTGGAAATCAGGCTACTGGATCCAGGGGCGGCCGTCGGATCGCTCACAGCCGCATTCGTAGATAATTTGTTCTCCCGAGCTCATCGCCCCCATCGTATAAAGGTCGCAGCATACGAGGTGGAACCGATATTAACCAATCGGCTGGCAACTACCCTTGATGAGTGCTGTGCGGCCGGGACGTCCTGCGGAATCGAGTTCACCGGAGAGATTGTCAAAGAGGACTTCATCCATGCCGGGTGTGCCATCCTCCGCGGGGAACTTCCTTCCGGGCCAAAACAACTTCGCAGCTTTACACATGCCATCATTAATCCGCCTTACAAGAAGATCAGAAGCGATTCGGAATACAGAAAAGACCTCAGAAGTGTTGGCATCGAAACCGCCAATCTATACGCCGCATTCTTGGCAATTTCCATCAAGCTGCTATCTGTACACGGTGAACTTGTGGCGATCGTACCGAGAAGTTTTTGCAATGGCCTCTATTTCAGGCCGTTCCGAAAGCTGCTGCTCGAAAGCATGGCCTTAAAGCACGTCCATGTTTTTCATTCTCGAAAGCAGGCCTTCAAAGACGACGACGTTCTCCAGGAAAACATCATCTTCCATGCGGTAAAAGGGGCTAGCCCGGACCGAGTAGTTATCACGGCAAGCAATGGTCCCGATTTCGGGGATATGACGATCAGAGAAGTGGACTACTGCCAAGTAGTGAAGGTCAATGACCCGGAGCATTTCATCCACGTCGCCCCGATCGAGTCCGACCAGATAGTTATGGACCGCATGGCTCGTTTCAGTCATACGCTGGAAGACCTAGGCATAGGAGTCTCCACGGGGCCTGTTGTGGACTTCAGGCTTAGGAACTTCTTAGTGGATAGACCAGAAGAGGGGACGGTGCCGCTCATTTTCACCGCCCACTTCGACGGGAATATCATAAGGTGGCCAAGAGAAGATTGCAGAAAGTCAAATGCGATACGGCTCGCTGACCCTGTCCGGAAGTGGCTCATGCCGAATGGTTGCTACGTAGTCACAAAACGTTTCTCCGCGAAGGAAGAGCGCCGACGGATCGTGGCTGCTATCCATGACGAGAAGAAAGTTCCAGGAAATTTTGTCGGGTTCGAGAATCATCTGAACGTTTTTCACATGCGAGGCAAAGGATTGCCCTTGATCCTGGCAAAGGGATTAGCAGTCTACCTAAATTCCACGCTGGTAGACCGGTACTTCCGCATATTCAGCGGGCACACACAGGTGAATGCTACGGATCTCAGGAAAATCCCATACCCATCCAGCATGGAACTTGAGACCTTGGGCCGAGGGATTGGCTCCCAATTCCCCAACCAGGAAGAAGTCGACCTGATATTCGAGGAAATACTTTTCCGCGGTTATGAAGGAAATACCTCTACAAGAAAATGTTTGGACGGGTCTTCGAGAATCCAGAGGTAGCTGCCTGGAGCGATGTTCTTGTGTCTGCCCTGCCTGGCTGCGGCGTCTCTCCAGGTTCGATACACGGTCGTAAACCCTATGCCGGCCTTTCCATACCTTTCGGCAAGCTTCTGGAGCTTGGATATCTTATGTTCATCCACCTCACCGTCACTCGTGACCGCCTCTATGACCCAAAGATAGTTTGTATCGCGATTCCAAAGCAGGACATCTGGCATTGCGTCCGACAGTGAAATCGTAATTCCTGCGCCTTCAAGCCGTACGCAGTCTTCCTTGGTTATCCGATCGCCATCTCCATCATCGACATATAGAATCTCGTAGCCGGGCAGAAACCGAGTAATGTAGTGCGTGCAGGCGGACTCAATGAGGTCGCTGTGCTTTGTATCAAGGAACTGCCGTGATTCTGCGGCAAGCCGTGCTTGAAGCTCCGCTCGTTCGCGCACCTTATCTTCCCGAATCCATGATTTAAGCATCTCTACCCATTCTTTCTCATCCGCTTGAAGAACACGTTTAAACTCGTTTTCCAGCCTATAGGCACAATTAGGGGACTTGGCAACGATATGTCCGGAATAAAACGTCATTGAGACGGGGTCTAGGTAGATGGCCTCGATCGCGCCCAATACACGAAGCGGTTTGATCCAATAATCGCGACCTTCCCGATCAAGTTTTATACTGGCATTCCGCTGCAAAATGCCTACGTGTGCTCCCACGTGAGCTGTCGTTGCACCATGGCAGAATTTTGCGCCGTCCGGGGCATTGGAAAACCAGCTGTCGTTCTGGTCATCAAGCAAAGCAAAAACCGCATCGACAATATCCGGGGTCAAGCGGTCGATCACCTTCAAGACAGCTTCAATCCTGTGTTTGGTCACACCTTGGAATGTTTCCGGGACCGCCTGTTTGCCCGCTCTGGCGGCTTGACGGAGGAGCAATTGGACCCGATCCTAGAGAGCGCTCTTCTTACGCGCCATGAATCTTCCTTTCTATTTCGCAATGCGTTATTCGCCGCAAACTGCTTGAATGCGAGGGCACACCGACCCATTGGATTGTGGCATGCTATTCCCGCCCCAGACTGAAGTCAACGTGTTGATATTCGTCGTTCTAACAATCAGCCTCCGTTTCTCCCTGCACGCGAGCTATTGGACCACTTGGCGAACGAGTTGGCAGCAGACTGACACAAAAACATTCCCTGGCATGAAACGGAAGGTATATGAGGATTTTCTGGGATGGAGGCGGGGGGAGTCGCCCGCCTGGGCCTACGCCCACCTAGGGCTCCGGCCTTTGCGGCGCGGCGAAGGGCTGACGCGCTCCCGGGCGTCGCGCTTTTCCTCCTGCTCGTCGGCGCCCTTCGCCGGTTCGACTCCCCATGGGCTCCACCAAGCGCAAAAAAAGCCGCCCCTCCGCAAATCGGAAGGCGGCTTTTGCCAACGCTTGGTGGAGGCGGGGGGAGTCGAACCCCCGTCCGAAGATTCTTTACTCAGGGCCACTACGTGCGTTTCCGGTCATTTGGGTCTCGTCCCCGGGGACCCCGGCCGGCAAGGTTCCCTTCGGACCATCCCGGGAGAAGGCTCGCCCTTCGGCCCCCCGGGAGGAGGCTTCAGGCTATCCCGTAAGAGTGACCTCCTCGCGCCTATACGGGCATTCGACGGTCGGAGGCAGGCGGCTTAAGCCGCCTGAGCTAACGGATAGTCGTTGGCGACTATTGGTTTCCCGCTTTTTACGAGGTGCAGGGCCTCGGCACGCAACCCACGAGCATCGACATCCCCGTCGAAGCCGTTTCGCCCCCTTTCGGTCTCCATTGTAGCAGTTTGGCGGGCTCCCGGGGTACCACCCCGAAGAGCCCGCCAAACAACCGGAGGAGGGAACCAAGGGCATCGCTGCCCTTTGTTCTTTGACGATCGAACCGATGAAAAGGTTCCCGCAATGCGGCACGTGGTCGGTGCCGGACCGGGGGGGAACGCGATTATTCCCGGTCGGCGGACCGCTTTCCCCGGGTCCGGGTCGCGCGTTCGATGTCCCGCCGGGCGTCGCGCTCGGCGATGTCGCGCCGCTTGTCGTAGAGCTTCTTCCCGCGGCCCAGCCCCACCTCGAGCTTGACCCGCGCGCCTTTGAAGTAGAGTTTCAGCGGGATGACGGTCAAGCCCCGCTCCTTGACCTTCCCGAAGAGGTAGTCGATCTCCTTGCGTTTGAGGAGCAGCTTGCGGACCCGCAGCGGATCGATGACCCGGAGGTCGCCGTGGGAGTAAGGGGTGATGTGCATGTTCTCCACGAACGCCTCGTTCCCCCGGAAGACGCCGAACCCGTCCGCGATGTTGACGCGCCCCTCCCGGATCGACTTCACCTCGTGCCCCTGGAGCGCGAGCCCGCACTCGAACGTTTCGAGGATCTCATACTCGTGCCGGGCGCGACGGTTCGTGGAGACCACCTTCACGGAAGGGCTGTCGGGCTTTTCGGTCTTGCCGGCCATTCCTTTGGCGGGTCCTTTCTTTACGCGGCGCCCCCGTATGCCGACTGCCCGGCGACCACGGTCAATCGCACGTTTGCCCGGTCCGTCTTCTCCACGAGATCGCGGAAGAACCGGTCCTTGTCGCTCCCGGGGTCGTCCACGACCGCGAAATCGGCCGGAGCGCCCGGGGCGAGAATCCCGCCGGGGAGCCCGAGGACGGCGGCACCGTGTTCCGTGGCTGCCTGGAACAGCTCCCGGCACAGCGCGGCGTCCTTCTTCCGTCCCTTGTACCGTTCCCGGACGGCCCGCGCCTCCGACCAGAGGGAGAGGTCCGGCACCGACCCGAGGCTGTCGGTCCCAAGGGCGAAGGGGATCTTCGCGTCCACGAAGTGCGTGACATCCGGGGCGCCGTTCCCGTGCGCCGCGTTGCTCCTCGGACACAGGACGAAACGGGCGCCGCCCGCGTGCAAGGCGTCGATCTCCGGGAGCGAGAGGTGGACATTATGCACCAGCAGCAGCCCTTCCCGCAAAAGGCCGACTTCCCGGAGATACTCCGGGATCGTCCTCCGAAGGCCGCGGAACCAGGAGACGTCCTTTCCCACGGCCGGGTAGAGGCGCGTCGCGATCTCCCCTCCCCCGTCCGTGAGGAACGCCATCTCCGGGGAGGACTCGGCCAGGTGAACGCATGAAGGAAGTCCCTTCGCGACGGCGAGGTCCGCAAGGGAGCGCAGGAGCGTCTCCCCGACGGTGAACAAGGTGTGGGGGGACACGCCGGGAAGGACGAGCGGGTTCGATGCGGCGGTCTCTTCCAGCCGCCGGATCGCATCCGTGACGGCCGCGAGAACGTCGCCGGCGGCCTGCGGTGCGAACCCGATCCCTTCCGCGTAGATCCTGGCCCGCAGGGAGCATCCGCCGTATGCGGACAGGTCCGGCCCGGCGATCTCCCCCACCGCCGTGGTCCCGAAGGAGAGCGCTTCGTCGACGCCCGCATTGAAATTGCCGGCGAAGGAGGCGGGGTCCGCGCCGCGCTTCCAGGCGATCACGCGCAGGATCCAGTCGACGAAGGGGCGAGGGATCGGCAGCGGGTTTCCCGCCGGATCGGCGAACCGCGGGATCTGCAGGTGAACGTGCGCGTTGACCAGCCCCGGCACGATCGCCGCGCCGGGGTACTCCACCCTGGGGAAATACGCCGGGGCCGCCCGGAGAACCTCCGCCTTCGGTCCGGCCAGCAGGACGCTCCCGCCCGACATGGCCAGGGCGCCGGGCGAAAACGTCGCCCCGGCCGCCGCGACCAGCCGCGACGCGGTGTACACCACTCCCTGCATCCCGTCAGGCGCCTTCGTCATGAGCGCGGCATCCTGTCCTCGCGGCGCATGCAGGAGTGTCCCGGTTCTGGGGTAGTTCCAGGAACGTCCCGGTTCTGGGGTCCGGTTCCGGGGTCAGATCGCCGCGGCGACACGCGGGCGTTGGCTCTCCGATTCGACCTTCCGCTTCACGCTCGTGATCCGGTTCTTCCGGTCCACGTAGACCAGCGTCGGCTGAAAGGTCGCCAGCTCCTTTTCGTCGTAGGCGGAGAAGTTGGCGATGATCACCAGGTCGCCCTTGCTCACCTGTCGGGCGGCGGCCCCGTTCAGGCAGATCACGCCGGAGTCCGCCTCCCCCGCGATGGCGTACGTGGAGAAGCGGTTCCCGTTGTCGACGTTCCAGATGTGCACCTGCTCGTACTCGACCAGGCCCGCCGCGTCCATCAGCGTCTTGTCGATCGTCACGCTCCCCTCGTAGTGCAGCACGGCGTCGGTCACCGTCGCCCGGTGGATCTTGCACTTCAGCATGGTCTTCATCATGATGCGTCCCTCCCCGGGATTAATTTCCCAGCGTGATGTTGTCGATCAACCGCGCAGGCCCGACCTTCGCCGACACGAGGATCGTGACGGCGTCGACGCGGCCCGAACGCGGGGAAAGCGTGACGGGGTCCCGTCCCTCCGCATATTCCAGCTTCGCCCGCGGCTCCCCTTCGATCGCCGCCCGGGCCTCCGCGACCAACGCCGCGGCGTCCCGCTCGCCCTTCCCGAACAGCTCCTTCGCCCGGAAAAGCCCCCGCGACAGGCACCGGGCCGCGACCCGGTGGTCGCCCGCGAGATACGCGTTGCGTGAGCTCATCGCCAGCCCGTCCTCTTCCCGGACGATCGGCGCCCCGACGATCTCGATGCCGAAGTCGAGGTCCCGGTTCATTGCGCGGATCACCGCAAGCTGCTGGTAATCCTTCTCTCCGAAGACCGCCACATGGGGCTTCGCCGCGAGGAACAGCTTCGCCACCACCGTGGCGACCCCGCGGAAATGGCCGGGGCGCGCCGCGCCGCACAGCCCCTGCGAAACACCGGTCACATCGACGAACGTCTGGTGCCCCTCCGGGTACATGTCCCTCACGCCGGGGAGATAGACCGCATCGACTCCCGCCGCGTCGAGCATCGCCAGGTCCCGCGCCTCGTCCCGCGGATACTTTTCGAAATCCTCGCCCGGTCCGAACTGCGTCGGGTTGACGAAGATCGTCGCTGCGACCGCTCCGCAGCCGCGTGCCTTGGCGATCCGCACCAGGCTCACGTGCCCCTCGTGCAGGTACCCCATCGTGGGGACCAGGCCGATCCGGGCCCCTTCCGCCCGCCGCGCGTCGGCCCACGCCCGCATCGCCCCGGGAGTGCGAAGCCGCTCCATCAGAAAGAGTGCTCCTTTCCGGGAAACGACCCGTCGCGCACCGCGGCGGCGTACGCCCCGACCGCGTCCTCCACCGGCCCGCGCAGCTCGCCGAAGCGCTTCACGAACTTCGGACGGAACTCGTCGAACAGCCCCAGGAGGTCGTGCATCACCAGCACCTGCCCGTCGCAGCCGGCCCCCGCGCCGATCCCGATCGTGGGGATCGACAGGGTCCGGGTGATCTCCGCGGCCAGCGCGGAGGGCATCCCCTCGAGCACCACCGAAAAAGCGCCCGCCTCCTGCACGGCGGCGGCATCGGCAAGGAGCCGTTCCCGCTGCGAGTCGGTCTTCCCCTGCACCCGGTATCCGCCCATCCGGTGGACCGACTGCGGGGTGAGCCCGATGTGTCCCATCACGGGGATGTCCGCCGAAACGATCGCGCGGATCGTCCCCTCGGCGTTGCACCCCCCCTCCAGCTTTACGGCCTCCGCCCCCGCCTGCAGCAGCCGGCCGGCGTTGCGGATCGCGTCCGACGTGCAGGCCTGGTACGAGAGGAACGGCATGTCCGCCACGAGGAACGCGCGCTTGCGTCCTTGCGCCGCCGCCTCCGTGTGCCGGACCATGTCCTCCATCGTCACGTTCAGGGTGCTGGAGTGGCCGAGCACCACCTGCCCCAGCGAGTCGCCGACGAGGATCACGTCGACGCCGACGTCGTCGAAGATGCGGGCGAAGAGGGCGTCGTACGCCGTGATCATCACGATCTTTTGCCCCTCGCCCTTCATCCGTCCCAGGTCGAGGATGTTGGTCTTGCGCATCGCCAATTATCAACCCCCAAAATTGGAAACGGCCTCCCGGAACCGGATCCGGAAGGCCGCGTAAGAACCACGCGCAGGGCGCCGGCAGGGCGGAAACCTCCCGCACCGCCGCCGCTCCCTTCTACGATCCCGTCTCGGTCCGGACTACCTGGATCCCAGCGGTATGTAGTGCTGCGTCCCGCGTTTCACACTCTTGACTTCTCTCACGAGATGTTCAAGGTCGCGGGGGCTCTCCACAAAGTCGATCTCGCTCGTGCCGACCACCAGGAGCGGGGTCTCGTTATAGTGGAAAAAGTATTCGTTATAAGCATCGCTCAGCGTCCGCAAATAGTCAAGGGAGATGTTCCGTTCGTAGGCGATCCCGCGCTTGCGTACCCGCGACAACAAGACTTCGGGGCGCGCCTGGAGGTAGATGACCAGGTCCGGCTTCGGGAGCGTGGAGACGAGCAGCTTGTAGATCGACTCGTAGAGGGAGATCTCGTCGTCCTCGAGGTTGATGAGGGCGAAGATCTTGTCCTTGGCGAGGATGTAGTCGCACACCACGCCGGTCTCGAAGAGGTCCCCCTGGACCAACTCCCTTTGCTGGCGGTAGCGCGACAGGAGGAAGAAGAGCTGGGTCTGGAAGGCGTATTTCCGGGGGTTCTCGTAGAACCGCTCGAGGAACGGGTTCGCCTCCACCTCTTCCTTGACGAGGCGGGACCCGTATTTCTGGGCGAGGATCTTGGCCAGGGACGACTTCCCGACGCCGATCGGCCCTTCGATGGCAAGGTAGCGGGGGATCTTCGGATCGGTCATCTTCGGTCAATTGTAAGCGGGCGCGGCCGGTTTTTCCACTACAATCGGGCGAGCGCCCCCGCGAGGGCGAGGTACGCGGCGGGGGGTACCTCCTCCGCCCGGCCGGCGGGATCGATCCCCGCCGCCGCGAGCAGGTCGCACCACCGGGCCGCCCCCCCGGGGAGGAAAGGGACGGGGGCGTTGCGCAGCGTCTTCCGCCGGCGCGCGAAGGCGGCGCGGACGACCGTCCGCAGCGCCGCGACAAGCTCCTCCGGCAGGCCGCCGATGAAACGGACCGTCATCACCGCGGAGTCGACGTCCGGGGAGGGATGGAAGCAGGTGCGGCGCACGACGAACTCCTTGCGCGCCTCCGCGAGGACGCCGAGGTAGACCGACAGGATGCCGTACTCCTTCCCGCCCGGCCCCGCGCACAGCCGATCCACCATCTCCCGCTGCAGCATGAGGACCGCCCGGGGGAACAGGTCCCGCAGCTCGATCAACCGCAGGACGATGGGAGAGGAAACGGAGTACGGGAGGTTTCCGAGAACCGTTCCACCCATGGGGAACCGGCGTCTCCACTCCTGCGTCGGGACGGCGAGGAAATCCGCTTCCACGATTTCCACGGAACCGCCGCCGAACCGGTCCCGAAGGTGCGCCGCCAGGCCGCGGTCCACCTCGACCGCGACGACGGGGGTCCCCGCCTCCGCGAGCAACGAGGTCAACGCTCCGAGCCCCGGGCCGATCTCCACGAACGGGGGGGGGAATCGCTGCGCCAGCTCCACGCTCTTCCGTGCGACGTTCAAGTCGGCGAGGAAGTTCTGCCCGAGGGACTTGCGGGGGGACAGGCCGAGGGCGGCGAGGGTCCGCCGCGGGTGCTCAGCGGCCATTTATGAAATGGGCCACTTAGCGGGTGAACCGGGAGGCGGCATAGGCGTTCAGGTCCGGCCCGGAGAACATTCCCGCGGACATCCTCCGCTCGCCGAGCAGCGCCACCATGGCGGCATTGTCGGTGCACATCGCCTTCGAAGGGAGGAACGTCCCGATCCCCGCCGCGGCGCCACGCTGCGAAGCCATTTCCCGCAGACGGGAGTTCGCCGATACCCCGCCGGTGTACACCAGCCTCGGAACCCGCTCCCGCTTCGCCGCGGAAAGCGCCTTCCCGACGAGGACCTCGACCACCGCTTCCTGGAAGGATGCGGCGACGTCCTCCACCCGCGCGGCTTTTCCTTCCGGGGAGGCGAGGAACGTCCGCAGCGCCGTCTTCAGTCCCGAGAAGGAGAAGTCCGCCGAGTCCCGGGAGAGCCATGCCCGCGGGAAGTGGAACCGGGACGCGTCCCCCGCCCGCGCAAGCCGGTCGATGGCGACCCCTCCGGGATACCCCAGCCCCATCATCTTCCCCGCCTTGTCGAACGCCTCCCCCGCCGCATCGTCGAGCGTGCCGCCCAGGAATCCCATCCTTCCCCATGCTTCGATGCGGAAGAGGGACGTGTGGCCGCCGGACACCAGCAGCGCGATGTACGGGAAAGGGACGTCGTTCTCGAGGAAGACGGCGTGGACGTGCGACTCGAGGTGGTCCGCGCCGAAGAGGGGCTTTCCCCACGCGAAGGCGAGCGACTTGGCGAAGCACAGGCCCACGAGGAGCGATCCGATGAGTCCCGGCCCCGCCGTGACCGCGATCCCGTCGATCGCATCCCGCCCCGCGGAGGCGTCGGAGAGCGCCTTCTCGACCACCGGAACGACGGATTTCAGATGCTCGCGGGAGGCCAGCTCGGGGACCACGCCGCCGTATACGCCGTGGATCGCGTCCTGGGAAGCGACGACGCTGGAGAGAAGCCCTCTCGATCCGTCGTAGACCGCGGCGGCGGTCTCGTCGCAGGAACTTTCAATGCCGAGAACGCGCATGGACGCGCCTATAGGATATTGGCCGCGAGCTCCGCCAGGGGGGAGCGCTCCCCCTTGACGAGCAACACGTGCCCCGCGATCGCCTCGCCCTTGAACTTCTCGACCGTGTAGGAGAGCCCGTTGCTCGCCGAGTCGACGAAGGGGTTGTCGATCTGGTAGGGATCGCCCGTCAGCACCACCTTGCTGTTTTCCCCCGCCCGGGTGAGGATCGTCTTGACCTCGTGGGGGGAAAGGTTCTGCGCCTCGTCCACGATGATGAACTGGTTCGGGATGGACCGGCCGCGGATGTAGGTGAGCGGCTCGATCTCGAGGATGCCGAGATTCATCAGCTCCTGGTATCCGCGCACGCCGCCTTGCCGCTTCTTCCGGTTGAAGCCGAACAGGTACTCCACGTTGTCGAAGATCGGCTGCATCCAGGGCTTGAGCTTCTCCTCCAGGTCGCCGGGCAGGAAACCGAGGTCCTTCCCCATCGGCAGGACGGGCCGGGAGACGAGCATCCGCTGGTACACCTCCTCGTCGGAGGTTTTCCGAAGCCCGGCGGCGATCGCCAGCAGCGTCTTCCCCGTTCCCGCCTTCCCCGCGAGGGTGACGAGCTTCACCGAGTCGTCGAGGAGGATGTCGAGCGCGAAGGTCTGCTCCTTGTTCCGCGGCCGGACCCCCCACACGTCGTCCTTCGCGGGGGCGAGGAGCCGGAGTCTCCGGCGCAGCGCGTCCGCCCGGCCAAGCGCCGACGACTGGGAGGCGGTGTCGCGGAATACGACGTACTCGTTCGGCAGCAGGTCCTGCGCGCCCGGGGGCGGAAGGCACTCCGCGGCGGCGTAGAAGGCGTCGATGAACTCCTTCCCGACGGCCACCTCGCGGAACCCCCGGTACAGCTCCTCGATGTCGACACGGTCGCTCTCGTAATCCTCGGCCGTGACTCCGAGGGTGTCCGCCTTGATCCGCAGGTTCGTGTCCTTGGAGACGACGACGACGGGGGTATCCTTCTCCCGGGCCCGCGCGGAAAGGGCGACGCCGAGGATCTGGTTGTCCCCGGCGCCGCCTTCCAGCTCCGGCGGCAGGAGGGACGCCCCCTCGCTGCCGAACGCCACACGCAGCGTCCCGCCGTGCTCGAGCGGGACCCCCTCCGCAAGGCTGCCGGAAGTGCGCAGCCGGTCGATGTATTTGGATACCGTCCGGGCGTTGCGCCCCAGCATGTTGAGGTCTTTTTTGAAGTGATCGAGCTCCTCGATCACCGTGATGGGGACGATCACCCGGTTGTCCTGGAACTTGAAGAGCGCGTTGGGGTCGTGCAGCAGGACGTTCGTGTCCAGCACGAAGTTCTTGATCATTCGCCGCAGCGCTCCTACCGGATCTCGGCGAGTTTCTTCTTCGCCAGTTCGGCCGCCTTCGACTTCGGGTACTTCGTCCGGACGAGCTCGAGGAGCACGCGGGCGTTCTTGCCGTCTTTCAGGGCAAGGAACGACAACCCCTGCTTGTACATCGCGTCGGACGCCTTGTCCTCCCCGGGGTACTTGTCCACCACGTCCTGGAACGAAAGGATCGCGTTCTCGTAATCCTTCTCCGCGTAGAACGCCTCCCCCTTCCAGTAGAGCGCGTTGGGAACGAGCTTGTGATCGGGGTGTTTCGCCGCGAAGGCGGAGAGCGTCTCCCGCCCCTTCTTCGGATTCCCGCCCTTGACCTGCCCCACGGCGTACTCGTACATCTCCTCCGGGCTCCTCCACTCCCGCGCGCTTTCCGGGGCGGAGACGGCGGCCGGTGCCGCGGCGGACAGCTTGCCGATCCGCTCCTCGACCGCCGCCAACCGCTTCTCGATCTCCTTGACCCGATCGGCGTTCCCGCGGATCTCCTGCAGCGCGCGCTCCTGCTCGTTCTGCCGGCTGGTGATCCGCTGCATCTCGACCCGCGCCTCTTCCATCCGCGAGGTGGCGCCCAACTGCTCGGTCTTCACCCGATCGAAATCGCTGTTCATGTCCGCGAAGCCTCTCCGTAACGACTGGAACTCGCCCGCACCGGCGCCCTCCAGGGCGGCCACGGGCGCGGGGGGAGGCGACGTCTTGAGCACCGCCACCTCCCTCTTCAACCCCACCATCTCGTCCTGAAGCCGCGTGAAGGCGCCGGTGTCCATGACCGCGCACCCGGCCGCGACGGCGGCGAACACGAAGGCCCCGAAGAGCCGAAACACGACCGCCCTGCGCCCCATCCCGATCACCTCACCTGAGGACGAAATGCGCGCGGCGGTTCTTCGCCCACGCCCCCTCGTCGTGACCCGGGTCCAGCGGCCGCTCCTTGCCGAAGCTGACCGTGGAGAGCGCCGTCTCCGGAACGCCGAGAGAGACGAGGTAGGTCATCACGGCGGCGGCGCGCCGCTCCCCCAGCGCCAGGTTGTATTCCGCCGTGCCGCGCTCGTCGCAATGCCCCTCGATCAGCAGCTTCGCGCCGGGGTTTTTCATCATGTAGGCGGCCACGGCCTGGGACGTCTTGCGGCCGTCTTCCCCCACCACCGCCTTGTCGAAGTCGAACCGCACGTCGTCGAACCGGGACGTTTTCTCCTCGGTCACCGCGACCCCGGCCTCCGCCGCCTTCGCGGCGAGCATGGGCGGTTCCGCGGGCTTCGCCGGCGTCTCCTGCACGGGTGTTTCCGCGACGCCGGGCGCGGATGTGGCCGGAGTTTCCATGCCCGTCCCCGCGGTGCCGTCGGACTTCACCGTCTGCTTCTTGGCGCACCCCACGGCCATGACGACCGCGATGAACACGACCAGCGCAGCATACCCCCACCGATTGGTGCCTTTCATTCTGCCCCTCCCCTGAGAAATAGTTTGACCCGAACGCATCGCCACCCCTGCTATCGTCCGGGAGACCACGCGGGTGAACCCGCATCGCCGAGGCCGGAGACGAGGGTCCGCTGGCTCCGACCGTCGGACGAGATGATTTTCAGGGCAGAATAGCCCCTTTTCCGGAAGGTGTAAACCAGGGACCGGCCATCGGGCGCAAACGACGGATCTTCGCAGTCGCCGTCCGGAGCGGACGCGACCGCCCGCGGATCGGATCCGTCCGGCGCCACCGTGAAAACCACGAATCGTCCCCCCGATCGGGCGGTGTACGCGATACGGTCCCCCGCGGGAGACCAGGAGGGCGACGTGGCGTACCCGGTCTCGCTGGAGATCCGTATCTCCCCCGGGACCCCGATCGTCTTCACGTAGACCTGCGGGGACCCGCCGCGGTCGGAGACGAAGGCGATCCGCCGACCGTCCGGGGACGGCGACGGGGAGACCTCGAGTCCCCACCCCTCCACGAGCTTTTCGGCGGCGCCGCCCACCACCCGGACCCGGTAGATGTCGGAGTTGCCGCCATGGCTCACGCCCGCGTACAGCCACACCCCGTCGGGCGAGAACCCCCCGGGAGCCTTCGTCCCCCCGAACCGGACGACATCCTTCTCCGCGCCGGTCGAGACGTTGCGCAGGTAGACGGCGGGAACTCCCGTGCGGTACGACGTGTACGCCAGCCATTGCCCGTCGGGGGACCAGCGGGGAAAGAGATTGAAGCTGCGATTGTCCGTCACCCTGCGCAACTCCTTCCCGTCCATCCCCACCAGGTAGAGTTCCTTCCCCTTCGACCTCCCCGAACGGGCGGTGAACGCGATCTCCGTCCCGAAGACGCCGCGCACGCCGGTGAACGTGTACACGATCTCGTTGGCGAACCGGTGCGCGATGGAGCGGACCTGGCGGGGCGTACCGGCGTACCGTTTCCCGACCAGGAGCGTCCCCTGCGTGGCGTCGTAAAGCCGCATCTCGATCGTTACCCGGCCGCCCTGCGCCTCCACCTTGCCGATCACCACCGCCTCGGCGCCGATCATCTTCCACCCCGGAAACGACAGCGGCTTCCCGGAGAAGTGCGCCGCCGTAACCGCCTCCATGTGCGCCGTCTGCGGGACCAGGTCGAACAGGGCGGTGATCGCCAGGTCGTCGGAGAGGATCTTCGGGACCTCCCGGGAGGCGGACGGATCGCCCGGACCGGCGGCGAAATCCGCCACCGCGATCGGCATCCGCTTCCCGCCGGGAGCATTGATGTCGATGTAGAGGACCGCGGACGCAACGGAGGGGAACAGGAACAGCGCGAGGAGGATCACCTCCGCCCCACCGATCGATCGTCTCATCCCGCCTCCTCCGAACCGTGGAATCGGAACCCTACCTCGTAATGATCCTCTCCACCCAGCAACTGTTCCGGGGGAACCGGGAGGAGACTCGCCTTCCTGATGGCGCGCAGCACGGATTCGTCGAAGAAGGCGTTCCTCGAACCCTTCTCGATGCGGGCCTCGGAGACCTTGCCGTCCTTCTCGATCACGATCCGCAATTCCACCACGAGCTTCGCCGCGTCGCGCACGTGGCCGGGGGGAATCCAACTGTTCCGGACGATCTCCTCGAGACGGCGGAAATAATCGCGCAGCTCCGGGGAGAGCCGCACGGTCCCCTGCGCCCCACCCCCCCCCGCGCCGCGCGCGGTGGACCGGACGGGCGGCGGAGCCTCGATCCGGTGGGCCACACGCTCCCCCACGCTGCGCACGGCCGCGCGCGCGGCAGCTTCGCGGCGGCGGTCCCGGACCGCTTCCCGGACGGCGTCCGATCCGGCACGAGCCTCCCGCATCTGCCGGAGCCGCTCCTCCACCGAGGAGGTGTCGGGCGAGCGTCGCTTCGAGGCGGTGAACCCGTCAGGGGCGGCGACGGGGCTGGACTTCTTCGGCGCCTTTCCCTTCGTCGCGGGCGGCGAGCTCGCCGCCTTGCCGGCCTTCCGCGCGGGAGGGGCCTTCTCCTTCTTCGCCGGCGCGGGGGGCGATCCCGGGGGCATCGAAGCTTCCCGGCGGAACTCCCCGCCCCCGACCAGGTCCACCACGGTCACCGGCTCGAGGCGCAACGGAGTTCCGAACAGGGTGGGAACAGCCAGCGCCACGATCAACAGCGCCAGGTGGGCCGCCCCCGAGAGGGCGAGCATGGTCCGCAGGGGCGGCGGCGAGAGATCCGGGAAGAACGGCGAGCTACCGCTCGAGCGGTTCGGTGACCATGCCAAGTTTTTCGACCCCGGAATTTCGGACCTCCGCGATGACCTTCACCACGAGTCCGTACGGAACGGAGCGGTCGGCGCGGAAATATACCTGGCGGTCCGTCCGCCGGGCGACGATCTCCCGGAGGGCTCCCCCCAGGCGGTTGAACTCGATGGGCTGCTTCCCGACGAAGATCCGGCTGTTGGCGTCGACGGTGATGACCAGCCGCTCCTCGTCGCTGCGCAGCGCCTTCGCGCTGGCCTGCGGCAGGTTCACGTCGACCCCCTGGGTGAGCATGGGTGCGGTGACCATGAAGATGATCAGGAGGACGAGCATCACGTCGACCAGCGGCGTGACGTTGATCTCCGCCATGACCCTGCGATCGCCGGCGCGGCCGGAGGAACTCATCATCGCCACGGCGTCACCCCTTTTCGACCTTGCGTTCGAGGAAGTTGATGAATTCGGCGGTGAAGCTGTCGATCCGGGTGTGGACCGTCCGGATCCGGGTCAGGAAATAGTTGTACGCCATGACCGACGGGATGGCCGCGGCCAGCCCCGCCGCGGTGGCGACGAGGGCCTCGGCGATGCCGGGAGCCACGGTGGCCAGCGTGGCGTTTCCCGTGGTGGCGATCCCGGAGAAGGCGTTCATGATCCCCCACACGGTGCCGAACAGGCCGATGAACGGCGTGGCGCTGCCGGTGGTGGCGAGAAAGGGAAGGAGATCTTCCATACCCCCGATCTGCTCGTGGGTCGTCTTGTACATCGCCCGGGAGACGTTGTCCACCGGGAAGGAGGCCGGGCGGCCGCCCTGCGTGTTCTCGCCCCGTTCCCGCTGGATACGCGTCAATTCGATGTATCCCGCCCGGAACACCTCGGTCAGGGGCGACTTCTCCCCCTTCTCCGCCTGCTCGTACAGGGCGGAGAGGCTTTTCCCTTCCGCGAAGGCCCTGGCGAATCCGGCCTGGTTCCGCTCGATCCCCTTCAGGAGCCGGAACTTGAGGAAAATGATGGCCCAGGAGACCACGGAGAACACGACCAACAGCAGCAGGACGAGCTTTACGATGGGCCCGGCCAGCATGACATGCTTCAGCACCTGGGTGTCGAACACCCCCGCCGCCACGGGGATCACTGGCAGGACCAACTCCACGGGAACGATCAAGGAAACCTCCTCCTGTCGATCATTGTTAACAATCCTATATAACGGATTCGCAGCCCCGATTCAATCACCTTGACAATATTAATTCCCGTACATAGGATACGGTTCGGGGCTACATCCACAAAGGAATATATATGAAGAAGACCAGGAACACCCGGCAGCGAAACGTGATCCTCGACATCCTGAAGCAGTCGTGCGCCCATCCCACCGCCGAGACGATCTACCGGGAAGCGCGCCAGGTGCTCCCCAACATCAGCCTCGGAACGGTCTACCGGAACCTGAACTTCCTTCGGGACCAGGGGACGGTGCGGGAGATCCGGCCCAGCGAAGGCGGCTCCTCACGCTTCGACGGGGCGCACACCCCGCACGCCCACTTCCACTGCAGCAAATGCAACGGGCTGCTCGATATCCCGCTGCCCGAAGCCCTCGAGAACATCCATTTCGCCGGGACGGAGAAGATTTCGGCCGTATCCGCCATCGATCTGCACGTGATCGGGTCCTGCTCGGATTGCGCCACGACGACTGGCGCAGGACACTCTATCCCTTCCTCCCCGGCTTGAACCAAGAGTGTCCCGCTGACTGGCGCAGGACACTCCTTCCCGGCAGTGGGGGACACTCTTCCCCTGATCCCCCGGCAGATCAAGAATGTCCCCCCTGGCAAGAGTGTCCCGCTGACCGCTTTT
>Ga0209751_10000171_pt1 | contig 67597 bp, 73 predicted proteins | sample RifCSP13_1_FD_184019 | JGI IMG/M metagenome (GOLD analysis project Ga0209751, IMG submission 184019) | Soil microbial communities from Rifle, Colorado - Rifle CSP2_sed 13_1 (SPAdes) (version 2) | ecosystem: Environmental > Terrestrial > Deep subsurface > Rock core/Sediment | place: Rifle...
TTTAGATCGACTTTTTATTTTTATTCGTGGGGATAGGTCAGGGTCAGTGTCGATTGATAATTTATATTTTAGCAGCTTTATTTTGTGTTGTGTTGCTTCAACGCCCACACTACATGCTCCCTCACCAGTTCGGAAGGATGATCCTTGCGGGCCGTTAATGATTCGATCACAGCCTCGCTGGTCGGTGAATTGCCGAGCGCAACCGCGATATTTCTCAACCAGCATTCGTAACCGATGCGGCGGATTGCCGATCCTTCTGTCTTGCGTTTGAATTCTTCTTCGTTCCAGTTGAACAATTCCACCAGTTGCGGACTGTCCAGCCCATGGCGTGCCCTGAAATCCGGTTCTTTCGTGTTATGTGCAAACCCGTTCCACGGACAAACCAGCTGGCAGTCATCACAACCATAGATGCGATTGCCGATGGGTTTGCGGAATTCTTCCGGGATTGATCCACGTAATTCTATCGTGAGATAGGAGATGCAACGCCGCGCATCAACCTGATAAGGTCCGGTAATGGCCTGCGTCGGACAGATGTCGATGCAGGCATTGCAGGTACCGCAGTGATTTTTGGTAAACGGTTCGTCCGTGGGCAATGGTAAATCCGTGTAGAGTTCACCAATAAAAAACCACGAGCCGGCCTGTGGATTAATCAGGTTACTGTGCTTGCCGATCCAGCCAAGACCAGCGTTGCGTGCCAATGCCTTTTCCAGTACCGGCGCACTGTCCACGAAGGCCCGGTAACCGAATGGGCCGGTAATGGCTTCAATCCGGTACGCGAGTTTCTGCAAGCGGGCGCGGATCACTTTGTGATAATCACGGCCTGTGGCATAGCGTGATACATAGGCCAGCGCGGGATCATTTAACACCTGGCTGGGATGTGTTGCATCCGGTGGCAGGTAATCCATGCGCACCGAGATGACCCTTAACGTGCCGGGCACCAGTTCCGGCGGCCGGCTGCGTTTTGTGCCGTGCTGTTCCATGTAATGCATTTCCCCATGTTTACCTGCTTGCAGCCAGTTGATGAGGTGAGTTTCATCTTCTGAAAGATCAACCGCCGTAATGCCAGTCTGCTGGAAACCCAATGCCTGGCCCCAGTTTTTGATGTCGTGGGCAAGTATGTCGTAATTCATGTTGACGAGCCGGGCAGACCTGGGCATTTGAATGTTACCGGGATGTATGTATGGGTTCATTGCACAGTTAATGTGCTGATAATGCAATATTGGTGCGTCATGCAAGTATATTAAACCCCGGTATATTTTGTAACTTGTTGTTTCAGAAAGATTTGGGCTATTGGCATACTTGATGCTAACAATAAAATCATTCCTTCCTCTTTTATGCGTTAGATTTTCCTCACCATCGGCGTGAACTTCAGGGGCCCTTCCGCCGGGCCCCTTTTTTATTTTGCCATTCCTAACCGTAATGCCGGGTAAATGGCTCGCTTCACTGACTTGGAGAAGTTATCATTTCATTTCGATGCCGAACTTTGATTCTGATTCCCATGTTTGATTTTTTCCGCGCCTGGTACCGGCGCTATTTTACCGATCCGCAGGCCAGCCTTCTGGTGATATTGCTCGTTGTCGCCTTGCTGATCATTTACCTGATGGGCAGTATGCTGGTGCCATTATTCGCAGCGATCGTCATTGCCTATCTGCTGGAAGGGAGTGTGCAGAAACTTAAAAAACGGAATGTCCCCAGACTGTGGGCGGTCAATATCGTGTTTATGCTGTTTATTGCGTTCACCGTGTTTTTATTGCTTGGCCTGTTCCCGATACTCTCGCGCCAGGTGAGCCAGTTTTTCCAGGAAGTGCCGCAGATGATTAACAACGGTCAGGAGTTGTTATTACAGCTGCCACAGCAATACCCGGAATTTGTTTCGGAAGCGGTGATCTGGGAAATAATTTATGCCATCCGGGGAGGCATCAGCCAGCTTGGCCATAATGTCCTGTCAGTCTCTGTGGCCTCGATACCTGCCATCATAACCGTGCTGGTGTATCTGATACTGGTCCCCTTGCTGATCTTTTTTTTCCTCAAGGATAAAAATCTTATTCTCGTCTGGTTGAGCAGGTTCCTTCCGGCAGAAAGACGTTTGGTCACGGAGATCTGGCAGGAAATGGATGCCCAGATCGGCAATTACGTACGCGGCAAGATTTATGAGATCATCATTGTCGGTGGTGTTTCATTTATTGTGTTCCAGTTGATGGGCCTGAACTATGCGCCGTTGCTGGCCTTGCTGGTCGGTTTGTCTGTCATCATTCCTTATGTCGGCGCGGCGGTCGTCACCGTGCCGATTGCCTTCGTCGCCTATGTCCAGTGGGGCATCACGCCTGATTTTGTCTGGCTCATGATCTGGTATGCGGTTATACAATTTCTTGACGGGAATGTGCTGGTCCCCATTTTATTTTCTGATGCCGTCAATCTGCATCCGGTTGCGATCATCTCGGCGATCCTGGTATTTGGCGGGATGTGGGGTTTCTGGGGAGTATTTTTTGCGATCCCTCTGGCCACACTGGTAAAGGCGTTAATTAATATATGGCCGACAACGATGCTGGAAGAGCCATTAAAGATAAATGCTGAAAGCTGATTCTAGAGATTATCACTGGCAAAATCTGCCAGCCGGGAACGTTCACCTCTGCGCAAGGTAACATGTCCGCTGTGTGCCCAGGTCTTGGACCGATCCACCACATAAGTCAGTCCTGATGTCGTTTCCGTGAGATAGGGTGTATCGATCTGCGCAATATTGCCGAGACAAACCATCTTGCTGTCCGGGCCAACACGGCTGATCAGCGTTTTCATTTGCTTGGAAGTCAGGTTCTGTGCTTCATCCACGATGATGTAGCGGTTCAGGAAGGTACGGCCGCGCATGAAATTCAGTGAACGGATCTTGATGCGTTTGTTCAATAAATCTGCTGTGGCCGCACGTGCCCATTCGTTGTTGTCTTCATGATTCGTCAAAACCTCAAGGTTATCGAGCAAGGCCCCCATCCATGGCGCCATTTTTTCTTCCTCGGTGCCGGGCAGGAAACCGATGTCTTCACCGACCGGCACGGTGACACGTGTAATGATGATTTCACGGTAGCGTTTGGTTTCCATGGTTTGCAGTAAACCGGCGGCCAGTGCGAGCAATGTTTTGCCGGAGCCGGCCGAACCCAGCAACGTGACCAGGTCAACATCGGGATCCATCAGCAGATTCAGTGCAAAATTCTGTTCCAGGTTGCGCGCATTGATGCCCCAGACTGAATGATGACCGGTACGGTAGTTGGTCGCCAGCCTGAGCGTGAAGCTGTCGTGTATGGATTCGACAATAGCTTCAAATTTTTTTTCATCGTCTGTATACAGGCACTGGTATGGGTAACAGTCTGCATTGGGTTTGCTTGCCATTTTGTAATAGGTATTTTTGTTCTTTTGCCACGAAGACAGGTTATCTGCATTCTTTTGCCAGAAATCATCTGGCAGTTTGAGTATGCCGGTATAAAGCAGGTCCGCATCATCCAGCACTTTATCGTTGTAATAATCTTCCGTGTGTATGCCCAGCACGCGGGCCTTGATACGGAGATTAATGTCCTTGGAAACCAGCGTGACAATCTTGTCAGAAAATTTTTCCTGCAGGGAAAGTGCAGTAGCGAGGATGGAATTATCGGCATTTTTTCCCGGTAGACTGTCCGGTAACTGGTTGGCCATGAGTTGTGTCTGCAGGAACAGGCAACCGTCCGGTTTAGCGCCGCCGTTGGTGTGGGTGATCTTGCTGAGTTTCAGGCCCTGACCGATCACATCGGTATCGGCATCGCCGATAATCTCATCCAGAAAACGGCTGACCTGACGGACATTGCGGGATAATTCGGACAGGCCCTTCTTGGCCGCATCCAGTTCTTCCAGCACCACCATCGGCAGGTAAATGTCATGTTCCTGGAAACGGAACAGTGCGCCGGGGTCGTGCATGAGCACGTTTGTGTCCAGCACAAATAATCGCTGACCGGATTTAATTGTCATCTACCGGAAATAATTACAGATTCTTGACAGCGTTGAGGACCTCGTCGACATGTCCCTCGACTTTCACTTTGCGCCATTCCTGCCGCAATACATTCTCGGCATCGATCAGAAAGGTGCTGCGTTCTATACCCATGACTTTTTTACCGTACATGTTTTTCTCTTTGATGACATCAAACAGTTTGCACAGCTTCTCATTCGTATCAGCGAGCAGGTCGAAAGGAAAACATTCCTTCTGCCTGAATTTTTCATGTGTATCCACCGAGTCACGCGAGATGCCAAGTATGACGGTATTGTTTGCCTTGAATTTTTTCATGTTGTCGCGGAAGTCTTGTCCTTCCATGGTGCACCCGGGGGTGCTGTCTTTCGGATAGAAATAGAGGACGACTTTATTGCCCTTGAGGTCTGACAGCTTGATGGTTTTATTGCCGGTGGCGGCCGCTTTGAAATCCGGGACTTTCTTGCCGATTTTTATTTTGCTCATCGTTTATTGTTTACAGTTTACCATTTAAGAATTAATTATATTTTAATCACCAATCACCCGCCGCTCGAAAACTTGTTCCCGACGTTTTCTACCGCTAACATCCATGTAAGCGTCCTGCGCAGTCGCTCCCAGCATCCTGCTTCTCGCGACACTAATACATCCTGTATGTCGTCCTGCGCCTGCGGCTACGACCGCCAGGGATGGCGGAAGTGCAGATATTGCAGGAGCAAATATCTGCCCGTACGTCCTGTACCTCGCCGCTCCTGCGCATCCTGCGCCCGCGGCATACCGTACGTCCTGTACATAATTATTTAACGGGCTCCATTATCGCATCAAGGTTTAATTGATCACAGAACTCCATGAAATCGCCCCGAATACCGGCAATTGAAAAATCGGCCGGTATGTTTATGGCGAGATGCAGTGAAAACATGGTTGCGCCTGTCGTAGCGGCCTTGTAGGTGTTGGTTTGCAATTCCTGTATGACTATCTTGTTTTCATGAATGAAGTTGACAATATCATGCACTATACCGGCGCGGTCAACAGCGACGACATCAATTGCATAAGGCATAAGTTTCCCGCTCATCCGGGCAGGTGCAGTGCGTTGGGCCATGAATGAAATGGACAGCTTGTCACCGAGTCTCGGCAGCAGGTCTTCTATCTTGGCAATGGAATCCCATGGGCCTGATAACATCATTTGGATGCAGAATTCACTGCCCAGCACGGTCATGCGGCTTTCGGAAATACTGCAGCCAATTTCCTTGATAGTGCGGGTAAATTGTTCGAGATCTTCAGGCCTGTTTTTGCACAGTGCAGTTACTACCAGGTAATTATCCATTATGTGGTGAGTTTGAAGATTGATGGTATTTTTTGCATTGTGATATTTTGCCGTGCTGCCTGCAAGTATAAGATTTCAGGGCTGTATCCGGGGGCAGTAACCGGTCAGTATTAGTCATCAGAAGAAGCTGTAGTATACTACCCGGCCGACCGGGATAGTAAATCCGGAGACAGGATACCCATCCATGATCTGATTGCCGGACAGTCTCTCGCAAATTTTAACTTAAGGGTCACTAACTGATGTACAAGGGCAGTATGGTAGCTATTGTTACTCCTATGCAAAGCGGCGTTGCCGCCGATACGGCGTTGGATCATGAAGGGATGGAGCGGCTTGTTGAATTTCACATCAGCAATGGTACGGATGCCATCATTGCCGTGGGTACCACAGGTGAATCGGCCACACTGGATGAGAAAGAACACTGTGATCAAATACGCCGTGTGGTTGGTATGGTGCGGGGCAGGGTCCCTGTGATTGCCGGTACGGGCGCAAATTCCACAACCGAGGCCATACAACTGACCCGCTGTGCCAAAGACGTGGGAGCTGATGCCTGCCTGCTGGTGACCCCTTATTATAATAAACCTACGCAGGAAGGCCTGTACCTGCATCACAAAGCGGTTGCTGAAGCAGTGGCCATACCTCAAATCTTGTACAATGTGCCCGGCCGGACCGCCTGTGATATGTTGCCGGAGACTGTCGGCCGGTTGGCCGCGGTGGAGAATATTATCGGGATCAAGGAAGCGACGGGGGACCTCGGCAGGATAGCTGAAATACGTGACCTGTGTGGGCGGGATTTCATGCTGGTCAGTGGTGATGATGCCACTACCCGGGAATTTATATTACAGGGTGGTGATGGCGTGATCTCGGTGACCGCGAATGTTGCACCCGGGGCCATGCATGACATGTGTATGCTGGCCCTGAAAGGCGATGCTGAGGGGGCTGGCAGAATAGACAAAACGCTGGCCGGACTGCACAAGAACCTGTTTATCGAGTCTAATCCTATCCCGGTCAAATGGGTTTTACACAGAATGGGCCTGATCCAGGCGGGAATACGCTTGCCATTGACCTGGTTATCGGAACAATCCGAGGGGCCATTACTCGAATCCATGAAACAAGCCAATTTAATCTGAAGAGTGTCCATGATGTTAAAAATTATTTTTGTAATTATCCCGTTGTTGTATATCAATGCGTGCAGCAATATGCCCACCCTGGATGATGTTGTTCCAGACCGGCGCGGGGAGTACCGGAAGAGTGAGGCTCTGCCTGATCTGGAAGTTCCCCCTGACCTGACCACCGAAGCGCTCAAAGACCCTTTGGCAATCCCAAATGAAGAGGCGACCACCTTGTCCGAGTTTGAGCGTCGCAAAAACCGTCAGGGTACTGCAGTCGCCGGTGCGGCCGGGGCAGACATACTGACCGATGAACAGTGGTTACTGGTAAAAGGTACTGTCGCAGGTATCTGGCCGGAACTGAGGGAGTTCTGGAAAAAGAAAGGTTATACCCTGGATCTGGATGATACGGATCTGGGTGTACTGGAGACTGGCTGGCTGGAGACTGGAAGCGACGGGATTTCCGTGTTGCGTGATAAATTCAGCCTGTTTACTGAATCAGGTAAAGTTCCGGACACAACCATCATATTCATAAATGGCGAGAGACAGGAAAAGATCGCTACAGGTGGAAACGATGAACAGTGGACAACAATTGAAGATAGCGTAGAACTGGAAAAGCAGATGGTCAGTGAATTAAATCTGTTTTTTTATGGCAGTGATGCCCCGGCCGGTGCTTCAAGTCTGACGGCAACAGCCGGCACAGGATCCGCTGCCACGACGGCGACTTATGCGGCTGCATCCGCTGCCAGCAGGCCCCGGGCAGAGATGCTGAATCTTGCTGACGACAAGATTTATTTGTCACTGCCCCATGATTTCACCCAGGCCTGGACGTTAACTGAAGATGCCATACTGAAGACGGGCATGTTAATCGAGAATAATGATCGCAACAAGGGCATATACTATGTGCTTTATTATGATCAGAACCAGGAAGAAGAGGGCATGTTATCCAAACTGAAATTCTGGAAAGATGATGAACCGGTTGGGCTGGAATACCAGCTCAGTCTGACCGGTGTCGGTGATAAAACAGAACTGGTCGTGCTGGACAGCAAGGGTGACTGGGCAGACAAGCAGGAGGCATCAAAAATCCTTACTTACATCCAGGTGCAATATAATAACGCTATCAGGTAGCTGTCTTTCCGGATTTTCTAACTATTTGCATGTTTGAACAGACGTTTTCGTTTTGTTTTCTGCCGTGTAGTTAAAATATTTTTTTTGCCCTTGAACGGGTTTTCTCCCTGTTTGAATTCAATCATGACCGGTGTGCCGGTCAGTTTCAGCGCCTTGCGAAAATGATTGGCAAGATAACGGCGGTAGGCATCCGGGACATGTTCTGTCTGATTGCCATGAATAATAATCCGTATCGGATTATGACCTCCCAGATGGGCATAACGCAGTTTTATCCGCCGTCCATGTACCAATGGTGGCGCATGTTGTACAACAGATTCCTGCAATATCGAATTCAGCCGTGATGTTGCCGGTGATAATGCAATTGATTTGCCGATCTTGTTGATTGAATCGAACATTTTGCCTACACCGCTGCCATGCAGGGCCGATATGTAGTGTATGCAGGCGTAATCCACAAATCCAAGTTTGCGATCCAGCAAATTACGTATGCGGCTGCGCTCTGTATTTTTCAGACCATCCCATTTGTTTACAGCAATCATCAATGCCTTGCCGCTCTGGGTTGCCAGACCCAGCAGGCTGGCGTCCTGTTCTGTAACACTGTCGTGTGCATCAATAACCAGGATCACTATCTCGGCCTCATCAATGGCTTGCAGCGTTTTGATGACACTGATTTTTTCAATATGATCATTAATACGTGCACGGCGCCTGACCCCGGCAGTATCAATCAGGACATAGGATTTACCATCGTGGTCGAATGGAATGGCAATACTGTCGCGGGTTGTACCCGGTTGACCAAATGTCAGCACCCGTTCTTCACCCAGTATGCGATTGACCAGTGTGGATTTGCCGACATTGGGCCGCCCGATCACGGTTAATCGTAGTCCCGGTTGTTCTGTTTCCGGCCGTGTTTCCGGTTTTGGCATGCATTTGAAAATTTCATCCATCAGTAAAGGCAAACCGCTGCCACGTTGGGCGGATATGGCGTAGGGTTGGCCGAGCCCCAGGATATGAAATTCTGCCGTGATTACCGCTTCGTCCATCCCTTCAGTCTTGTTTACAGTCAGAAACAGGCGTCTACAAACAATGCGTAATTGCCTGGCCAGTTTTTCATCCGCAATAGTAAGTCCATCACGGCCATCCATCAGCCAGATGACAGCATCTGCCTCACGGGCAGCGTGCAGGGATTGCCGGGTGATCAGGTCTGCAATTTCTCCGGTTTCAGCATCGCTTTTTTCCAGACCGCCAGTGTCAATAAGAATAAATGAATGATCATTGAAGCAGGCATTACCATATTGACGATCACGGGTTACGCCGGGTTCGTCCGCAACGAGGGCTATGCGGCTGTTGGTAAGCCGGTTGAACAGGGTAGATTTGCCGACATTGGGGCGGCCTACTATGGCAATGATGGGTTTCATGACTGGAATCTAATTCAAAATGCTGTGCTTGCTGATACTACGTTAAAAACAGGCTCAACTGGAATAAACCGGAGTTGGAAATATATTTATACAATTGAAACTGGTAAGTAATCAGGGCGGATTTGAATTTTCGTGTTTACCCGGGATCACGCGATCCATGAGCCGCCCGAAAAAGCCTTTTTCTTCCTTCTCCGCTTCATTTCCTTCAACAGTTTCTGTCTGTTCTGCCGCATCATCCTGTTCTGCAATCGGATTTGGGTCCCCGTTTTGCAGTTCTGATTTTTCCATGGTTTCCATTGCCCGGCTGACTTCTGTCTGTTCAGCAGCGGGATCAGTGTCCGCAGTTTCTGGTTCAGTTTCCTTTACAGGTGGTTTGACGGCAATGCCTGAGACCTGATCAGTGACGTAGGCCGCCAGAGTCCCATCACTCGCATAGGAATATAAAACATTATCAACCGAGATGGGTGGTGCAATGATTTTCTTGCTGGAAATCTTGTTCCGCGCAATGAATTCACCCGTGCTTTTATCCATCCAGTGCAGGTAACCTTCCAGATCTCCGACGACAACCATTTGGCCGATTGTTGCCGGGGCCGTTACCGCACGCGCCAGCAGATTCTCCTGTTTCCAGATAGAAACACCCGTCTTCCTGTCAAGTGCCCATACTGCGCTGTCGTCATCCGTGATATAGACAGCATTGCTGTCGACACAAAGGCCGGCATAGGAAGAAACTTCGCGTGTCCAGAGAATACGGCCGCTACGCAGATTCAGGGCAGCGACACGTCCCTGAAAGGATGCTGCATATATTACATCATCCATGATCACAGGTTCGGCATTGATATCCACCATGCGTTCCAGTTCAGAGCGTCCGGAACCAAGAGCTATCCGGGTCTCCCAGACCGGTTTGCCGGTTTGCAGTTCGATTGCGGCCAGACGGCCATCATCAAAACCGGCAATGATATAATCACCAGAGACAACTGGCGCGCTTGAACCACGCAGGGTCAGGGCTGGCACACTACGTTCATATACCCAGAGCCGTTTGCCGTCCTCTGCATTCAGGCCGAAGATTTTGCCATCTATCGTCCTTGCCAGAATGATATTGCCTGCGATCTGGGGTGCGGCGAGGACTTCACTGGTGACTCTGGCTGTCCAGAGAATTTCACCACTGTCTGCGGCCAGGGTGATGACCTCGGCCTTGCCGGTACCTACTGTGACCAGGTTATGTCCCGCACCGGGCCCTCCGGTGATGCGGGTTTTGGTATTCTGACTCCATACCTGTTTGCCAGTTATCCGGTCAATTGCCAGTATTTCACCGCTGTTTTCGGCAACAAATATTTTTTCATTTGCATAAACCGGGATAAGTTTCAGATATTGTTTATCGTAACCATCACCAACATCTTTTTTCCAGAGTTCGCTGATGGTGATCTTTTGATCTACGTCCACGAGAGGGGTCGGGGGTTCAGTGTTATCTTCCCCGCCCATAAATGATGTATAGCTGTCCTTAAACCCGCTGCAACCGGAGCAAAGGATCACAATAAAGAAAGTACATAGGGCAATGAATTTCATTATTAATACAGGCGTCCGATATCATCGATTTTCATCTGCAAAAATGAATTATCTTTCAGTTCATCCTGCATACCGGACAAGGCCTGTTGATATGCGATTTTTGCCTTATCAATATCACCTTGCCGGGTATAGATATCGCCCTTGAGTTCCTCGTAGCTGGCGGAAAATTCTCCTTGATCGCTGACGCTCAATACAAGGGCCAGGGCCTGGTCCGCTTTATTGTCATCCAGTAATACACGAGCCATGCGCAAACGGGCCAGATGTTTGAATTCATTCTGCCCTGTCTCGTCCATGACCCATTGCAAGTGCCGGATTGCCGAGGCCGGGTCACCGGCTTCCACGTCCAGTCTGGCCAGTATCAGGGATGCAAAGATGGCATAACTGGTGGCTGAATAATCACCCAGTAATTTATGCGCCAGTTCGCTTGCCTTATCATTTCTGTTTTGGCGCACTTCAACGATCAAATCGGCATAGACATTGGAGGCTGCTTCGGCCCGGGCCAGCTGGTATGCCTCCCAACTGCGCCAGCCAAAGATTGCGCCCAGACCTATCACTATCCCGCCGACAACGGACCAGCCATTCTCGGCCCACCATTTTTTAATGGCCTCAAGCTGTTCTTCTTCTGTTCTGGTTACGTCCAAGTCCATCTCCTGGTTTGTTTATGGGATTCCCGTCTGGGGACAGGTTCAATATTATGTGATAAAGCGTGCGATCATAATGATGCATCAGCCTAAGTTCAAATTTCAGGCCAAATAGGTAGTGGGCTACTTTGACTAAGCAGCCATTTTAACTGGTTCTGCCAGCCCTACAATCTCTTCAAGACTCCATACATGGTCAGTTATACCGGCTTCCATTGCAGGTGTAACGCGCAATGTTTGATGAATACGGCCAAAGTTATAATACATGAAATAGATCGCGATCGCGTGTTCATGATTGGCGATTTTCTTGGAAAAGGCATTGGTTAGCCGCGTAAACCGTCGCATGGACATGCGCATACTGAGATTGCTACGCTCTACAAAACTGGTAGATATATGGGCCGGATCAGGATTGCCGGTAACTTTTGTCTTGTCGGCACAAACAAACTCGCTAGGACTGTATTTCTTCTCCGTGGCTGCCTCACCATCACCATAAACCTTAACTAACTGTGCGTAATCAATATCGCCAGCAAACACATTCTCTATGGCATTTAGATATATTTTATAACCGTCCGTCGTGAGCTGGATTCGGCCTACCAGACGATCTCGCAAGTCATGAATAAACTTATTTGCGGCCTTGACGTTCCGGTTGGCGACCAACCAGCTAACCATTAGCTTGGTATCAGCATCCAAGGCCGTCCATGTATAAACATCTCCATAGCCATACACCCCCTGTAATTCCTGCGGGACATTCTTTTTCTTTGCATAACAGAACGACCATATTTCATCGCACTGGATGCGCTGGCTGCTGATATTGCGAACATGCTTATCGTGATATTCGGCACATGCTGCGCCAAACTCACCAATTAGACGGAGGACGGTTTTTTTGGCAGCGCCGGTTATACGGCAGCTCGCACGTACAGACATGCCCTCAACGAGACACCCTAATATCTTGGCTCGTTCTTGAATACTTAGACGGTTCATAGTAATTACCTCCTATGAACCTATTATGCTTGAACAGTACAAGCATGTCAAGTCCCTAACGCTAGCATAAAAACATAACCCCGCAGTTAGCGGGGTCATGGTATGTGAAAACAGAAGCCTGTTTATTCAGCTTTTATTAAGTGGTCAGGCGTGCCTAAAGTTGGTTCTGGGGTAGTGTTACCAATCCATCTCCCCCTAGACTCATATTCCTCGATTACGGCTGGCCGAATGAATGGAGCTAACTCATCTAATTTCTTTTGGAAAGACTTTTTGGCGACCGCTAGGCGCTTTGTGGATGATTTTATGAAAGTCATGATGGCTTTGCTTATGTGATTGCGGCGGAAAAAGAATGTTCCTTACTTTCTATACATTTCGTTACTTTAGTAGAAACATATTGATCTGTGCGTACATATAGTTCATATGCAACATTCCATATTTCTGATTTTACATCCATTTTCTCAATTTTCAATCCACATTTTGATGCTTCATCGAAATAAATCGGACGTCCATGAGACTTAGTCCCGGCTGAAGGGTTCAAAAAAACCTCAATATTTTTCTTAATCTTGGTCTTTGTTTTTCCCTTAAGCATGCCTGTCATAAGTGCCCTCACAGAAATGTCTTCCGACAAGGACGCCGCTGAACGCAATTCCTCTATTTCCCGTTCATCATAGCGTGCTAATTGCTGAAGAAATGGTTCTAAGTTTCCTTTTACCTTGACGGCTCGATTAAATAGCTTTTCGTAGCTATTAATGTAATTGAAAACAGAGAAGCGTTTTGTATTACCATCTTCTGATCGAATTATCTGCGGATCAACTGGGCCTAGTTCTGAAGATGGCCCCATCATGATCTTACTTGCGCCGAAACAGATCATTGTGGCAGCGGATTTAGCCTTTCCAGCCACTATAGCAATGTAATCCCCAGTATTAGAACATGTGCGACATGCGTTCAGTATGCGCTCTGCCGCCAATCCGTCTCCTCCTGGAGAACTAATTAAAAGCGCCAGACCCCTTGAAAGGTCAGTTTCTTGTAGGATAGCCATAAGCATATCCATATCATCATCTGACACAGACACTGGATATCTAAAACTTGTAAAATAAGTAATCACGGGCAACTGTAACAAACTTTCCAATTTCAAAAACAATTCTTTCCGTGTAGGATGTAGTTGCTGAGTTTCACCCCATACTTTTGCGAAGACTGGTTGCCCCATAATTATTTCTCGTTCTTTTTCCATCTAGCCGCAGCAGCCTTGCAGGCGATCTCGGAGCGTTTTCTTGCTGAGAGATTCTTTGCTCTAGCTTTACCGCCTTTCGGGCCGCCGATCTTCCCCAGCGCGGACATAACTCGCCGTATTTCATCGCTAGTAGGTGGTTTGACAGCTTCATCCTTAACTTGTTCTGTGGCAATATCACCAACGAGCTTCGCCAATTGGATGGGGTCGGATGGGCGCTTGAGCTTAGCCATACCTCATTATGGCACAAACCATAGTACTTGAACAGATCAAGCATTTTCAAAGTAGCCCACTACCGCCAAATACTGTTTTACATATTCTGCAAGATTGACACATGGCATGGTGTTTTGCGCAGAGCCATCACGTAGTGATTTAACTCTAACAGTCTGATTTATCAGTTCTTCCTGACCCAGGATAATGGCAAGCTGGGCCCCGGATTTATCAGCTTTTTTGAACTGGGACTTGAAACTGCCACCGCCACAATGACTCATCAGTCGCAAGCCTGGTACCATCTTGCGCAGATCTTCGGCCAGTTTCAAACCGGTCTGGATGGCTTCATCCGCCAGTATCAGGTAAATCTGGGGTATGCCGGTTGAGTCATCCATCGTATTGTCTAGTTGCACCAGATCAATCAGTCGCTCAAGTCCCATGGCACAGCCAATGGCCGGGGCAGGTTTGCCACCGAAGTGCTCTACCAGACCATCATATCTGCCACCGGCGCAAACTGTACCCTGCGCACCGAGCAGATCAGTCGTCCATTCAAATACTGTTTTGCCATAATAATCCAGGCCACGGACCAGGTAGGGGTTGATAGTGTAAGCAATGGCAGTTTCATCCAGAATCGCCCGGAGACCGGCAAAGTGGTCTGATGATTCTGCATCCAGATGATCATGGATGCTGGGCGCACCCGAGATGATACTTTGCATGTCCGGGTTTTTGCTGTCCAGTATGCGCAGAGGATTGTTATATAACCGGTGCTGACTGTCTTTATCCAGTTGTTCCTTGTAACCGGAAAAATACTCAATGAGTAATTCTTTGTAATGATTGCGGGTTGTGGCCGTGCCCAGTGTATTTAATTGCAGCGTGATACTGTCCAGTTTCAGAGTTTGCCAGATGCGGGCACACAGTATGATAAGTTCGGCATCAATATCCGGACCGGACAAGCCGAAAGCCTCCAGTCCGATCTGGTGAAATTGCCGTTGCCTTCCTTTTTGTGGACGCTCATGCCGGAACATCGGTCCGATATACCAGAGTTTCTGGATCTGGTTATGAAACAATCCATGCTCCAGACCGGCCCTGACGCATCCGGCTGTACCTTCAGGCCGTAAGGTCAGGGACTCATCGTTTCGATCCGTGAATGTATACATCTCCTTGGTAACTATATCGGAGAGTTCACCTATAGAACGGGCAAACAGTTCTGTTTTTTCAACAACCGGGATACGTATTTCCTGGTAGCAGTAACTATTGATGACCGCGATGATGGTGTTCTCTATATGGCGCCATGCATGTGCCTGATCGGGCAGGATGTCATGCATCCCCCGTATGGCCTGAATCTTGCCGGACAAGGTTATCTCCTGAAGTGATGGAAGTGGTATTTTAACAAACCTGATGGTGACCAGACACCGGGCCTGTTATTCACTAATATCCTGAGGTTCTTGTTTACTGAGCGTAAATCTGGCAATGCTGCCCTTGGTAAAAGGCTCTGTATCGAATTTATTCCCGTTAAAGTTAACCACAACACCGGACGAATAGCCCAGCAGGACATTGAAAGGGGCGATGCCAGTTATATTGATCTCTTCGCCGGGTTTTCCCATTCCCAGGTATAATTTGTTTTTTCCTGAATCATAGACTTCGATCCACGACGCTTTGCTGATTGTGAATGTGATTTGATCTTCGGGTGTTACGTTCGTTCCGGTAATCTCGGTGCCGGCAGCTCCGGTGGCAAGTTCGATAGCTGTATCTATAGTGGGCGTATCTGTCATGCCAGGCTTGTTTATCAAAATTTCTTTAATCAGTGTCTCGGTTTCCTGTTCTGTTATACCCATGGACAAACCGGAAGAAGTCAATGGCGGCAACTCGGTAGCAGGGAGATCATAAGCTGGAAGTTCAGTTGTCTGGGAATGCATTTGACGATTGTCACTGGTTGTTTCATCAGCAACTGTATCGTTGATGTGGGCGGTTTTTTCAACGACATAATGGCTCTGCAACCAGGCAATTAATAACAGGGCCAGGCCAAATGTGATCAGGTAAGTTACTGCCTTGACCGGTTTGTCGTTACTGCTTATCTGGTGATGTTGCCTGATATCGGGAATGATTTCAGGGGGGCCGGCAGCATCATTTTCATAGAGTTTGATGAGTTCGTCTCCGTTAAGCTGTACCATGCGTGCGTAACTGCGTATATACCCACGTACATAGGTTGGGGCAGGCAGTTTTTCAGCGGCGTCATTCTCCACAGCATCTATGGTATCAACTTGCAGGTTTAATTTTGATGAAATGTCTTTTTGTTCCAGCCCCAGCCTTTCCCTCGCTTGCCTTAATATCTGGCCGGGCGTCTGTTGCGGTAATTCATTACCTGGATGTTGTGATTTATCGGTCATGGTTATTTAAAGCCGGATTCCAGGAGCAGCCCTGCTTCTCTTGAATTTGGAAAATTATTTTTAAGTAATAACGCATAACTGGACAAGGTATTCTTATCACCGAGGTTTTGTTCTATCTGGATGCCCAGCCACAGGCTGTGGGCGGTGTGTTTGGCAACTTCAAGATAACGCTGCAGGTAACCCCGGGCAGACAGATAATTACCCTGATCATAGGACAACTGGCTCATTTGTATCAACGCGACGGGTACTTTTGGATTTTTATCCAATGCATTTCTGAAGTGTTGTTCCGCCATATCCGGTTGATTATTTTCCAGTGCGCAGGTGCCAGCATTGGTGATTGGAATCTCCGGTACTTCATAAAGCGGATTTGACGCCGCCTTGAGAAAGGCTTCCTGCGCCTGGTCATAACGGCCTTCGTCACAGAGGAACTGGCCATAGTTATTGAGCGTGTGTGCATCATTCTGGTTGATAGACAAGGCCTGTTTGAAATACTGTTCCGCCTGTTCAGGTTTGCCCAGCTTTTGATAGAGCAGGCCCAGTGCATTGTAAGTCGGTGTATGGCGCGTGTCGGCGGCCAGTGCCTTATTCAGTTTATCCAGTGCTTTTTCGTAATCTCCACGCTGCATATAGGCAACTCCCAGATTGAGATTCGCTTCCGCCACTTCATTACTGCGATCGGATGCACTCAGGGTTCCGCCTGGCCCCATGATCTGCGCGCAACTGCTGAGACCGGGGATCAGCAATACCAGAAAAATCAGTTGGATTATTTTCATATGCTTTTTTCGACGTGTTGCATTTGATGCCGCCTGGCACGGGAAAGTACCTGTCCCACCAGTTGACCACAGGCAGCGTCTATATCTTCACCCCGGGTTTTGCGCGTGAGAGTTATTATGCCAGCATTCATTAAAATTTCCCTAAAACGATTAATTGTATCTGCTTTGGAACGATTATATTCGGCCCCGGGAAAGGGATTAAAGGGGATCAGGTTGACCTTTGCGGGCAGGCCGCGCAGCAATCTGCTCAAACCAATAGCGTCGGTTTCAGTGTCATTTACTCCATCCAGCATGACATATTCAAAGGTGATGGGTTCACCATCCTGCGATTGTGAATAGCGCCTGCTGGCGTCGATCAGAGCTTCAACGGGATACTTTTTGTTTATCGGTACCAGGATATCGCGCAACGGATTATTGGCTGCGTGCAGGGATATGGCCAGGCTGACATTGCTGATTTCTGCAAGTTTGTCGATACCCGGGATGATCCCGGTGGTGCTGAGTGTTACCCGCCGGTGAGACAACCCGAAAGCCAGGTCATCCATCATCAGGTTCATGGCTTTCAGTACATTATCGAAATTCAGCAGCGGTTCACCCATACCCATCATTACAATATTGGAGATGATCCTGTCCCGGTGCTGGTAATACGCCAGAGCTTTATTCGCAATCCAGACCTGGCCGATGATCTCGCCAACAGAAAGATTGCGGTTAAATCCCTGTTTGCCGGTAGAGCAGAAACTGCAATCCAGCGCACAACCGACCTGGGAGGAGACGCACAAGGTACCGCGGTCTTTCTCAGGTATGAATACGGTCTCTATGCAATTTTGTGCATCCACGCGCAGCAGCCATTTGCGTGTACCATCACTGGAGACCTGTTCGGTGACGACTTCCGGGAATTTAATGCAGGCAATCTGTGCCAGCTTTTCCCGCATCGTCTTGCTCAGGTTGGTCATTTGCGCGAAATCCAGTATTCCCTGCTGGTAAATCCACTTCAAGATCTGGCTGGCGCGGAAGGGTTTTTCACCGATGCCGGTGAAAAAGGCCATCATGGCATCGCGATCCAGATCAAGCAGATTGATTTTTCCGCTCATAAATTAGATCACCGCGTTCTACGGCAAATCTCTTCCGGTTTGAAGAAAAAATCGATTTCAGCACGTGCGTTGTCATGACTGTCCGAACCATGCGCGGCATTTTCATGGGCTTCAGGATTGCTCCTGTTGTGATAAGCAAGGTCATAACGAATCGTACCGGGGGCGGCAAATTTCGGTATGGTGGCGCCTATCAACTGGCGGTGGCGCGTTATGGCATTATCACCTTCAAGTACCTGTACTATCACCGGGCCAGAAATCATGAATTCAACCAGTTGTTTATAGAAAGGCCGTGCTTTATGTACGGCATAAAAATCTTCTGCCTGTTGTCTGCTGAGATGTAGCATTTTGGCGGCAACTATACGCAAACCGTTTTTTTCATACCTGGAATAGATTTCACCTATCAGATTTTTCGCTACGGCGTCAGGTTTGATAATCGACAATGTTTGTTCAATTGCCATTTACAGATTCTCCGCGTTAAGTAATTACTGAAATAATTAAACGCGGGATTATACGTGCTTGGCCAATCCCGTAAAGCTAATCCCAACGGTTATCACGGGTCTGGACCATGCCGTTTTCAACACGGACCGGGAAGCAGGTTACGGGTTCGTAGGCCGGCGGGTTAAGGGCTGCACCGGTTCTGATGCAAAAACGTGCCCCATGGCGGGGGCATATGATCTGGTCACCTTCAATAACCTTTGCCGCTTCCAGACCACACCCGAGCATGGCTGAGCCATCATGGCTGCACATATCTTCAATAGCATAATATCGGCCATCCAGATTGAATACAGCGATATCGACATCCTCAATATTAATAAGTCTCGACTGGCCGGGTCCGATTTCCACTGCCGGTGCTACATCAGTCCAGACTGACATGCTGTACCCTAATAAAGCCCGGTTTCCAGTCTTGCTGCCTCTGACATCATGCTCTGGTTCCAAGGGGGGTCAAAAGTAAGTTCAACATTCACTTCAGTGACATTGGGGACAGCCATGATCTTGCTGCGGACATCCTCGGCCAGGAACTGTCCCATCCCGCAACCAGGTGCTGTCAGTGTCATGAGGATATCTACCTTGTTCCCCCCGTCTTCAATGGGATTGATATCACAATTGTAAATAAGTCCCAGATCAACAATATTAATTGGTATCTCGGGGTCATAACAGGAGCGCATCTGGTCCCAGATCATGTCTTCATCTACTGTACCGCCATCGATACGATGACCTTTCGGGTGACTGGTCTCTGTGTCGATATCAAAACCCAGCGCATCCGCATCCCTGGCTGCAATACGCGCAAGGTTGCCATTGATATTAACCGTATAGGAACCGCCCAGCGCCTGGGTGATAAATACTACACTGCCCGCCGGCAATTCGAGCGGTGCGCCGGAGGGAATCAGGATTGCCTCGCAATCGCGCATCAGCGTGATTGGTTCATGTTCGTGTTTGCTGCTCATCGTTTGCCTACTCTGTTGTTACGGTTTTTTCCTTGCCTTCAAGTGCAGTGTGCAGGGTATGCCAGCATAAAGTAGCGCACTTCACCCGTGCCGGATAGTCTTTAACTCCTAACAGGGCAGCAAGCTTGCCCAGATGTTCAATTTCTTCAGCATCGTGTAGTTTGTTGTCTGTGATCATATTATGGAATACATTGAATACAGATTCTGCATCTGCCACTTTTTTCCCTTTCAATGCATCTGTCATCAGTGAAGCAGACGCAACTGAGATGGCGCATCCGCTGCCATCAAAACTCAAATCGGCGATCTGATCCTGATTGAGTTTAAGATAGAGGTTAAGGTGATCACCGCATAATGGATTAAACCCTTCGACTACCCGGTCGGCATCCTGCATCTTTCTGAAGTTTCGCGGGTTGCGGTTATGATCAACTATCAATTCCTGATAAAGGTCTTTCAGATCGAACATCAGCCGAATATCTCCAGACATTTTTTGAGACCTTGCAACAGTCGATCCACTTCTGCATGAGTGTTATAGAAGGCAAATGATGCACGTGCCGTAGCAGGCACATGGAAGTGTTCCATCACCGGCATGGCACAATGATGACCGGTACGTATGGCAATACCTTCATGATCCAGGATTGTACCGATATCGTGCGGGTGTATCTTGTCCAGGGTAAATGACAGGATGCTGATTTTTTCTTTCGCTGTACCAATCGGCCTCAGTCCGTTAATCTTCGCAGATTCTGCTGTGGCATATTGAATCAGGGCCGTCTCCCAGGCGCTGATGTTGGCCAGGCCGGTTTTCGTGACGTAATCAATTGCAGCACCCAGGCCGATCACTCCGGCGATATGTGGAGTCCCCGCTTCAAATTTATAGGGCAGATCGTTAAACAGCGTTTTTTTCAGAGTGACCATTTTAATCATGTCGCCGCCACCCTGATAAGGCGGCATACGTTCAAGCAATTCCTGTTTGCCATAAAGAACACCGGTTCCGGTCGGGCCAAACAGCTTGTGACCGGAGAAAACATAGAAATCACATTCCAGTGCCTGTACATCCACGCCAGTATGAGCAACTGCCTGTGCGCCATCTACGAGTACAACAGCATTTACTGCATGTGCCATATCGATGATCTTTTTCACCGGATTAATGGTGCCAAGTGCATTCGATATATGAACAATAGCAACGATCTTTGTCTTTTCATTTAATAATTTTCTGTATTCTTCCAAGATGAGTTCACCATCATCATTGATAGGAATAATCCTGAGCACGGCACTGGTCTGTTCACAGAGCAGTTGCCAGGGAACAATATTGGAATGATGTTCCATCTCGGAGATGATAATCTCATCACCGGGCTTCAGTGTGGAACGGCCGTAACTCTGGGCAACCAGGTTAATTGCCTCTGTTGTGCCCCGGACAAAGATTATTTCCTTTGTTGATGCAGCATTAATGAAGTCTTTTGTTTTTTTTCTGGATGCTTCATACGCCGCAGTTGCTTTTTCGCTAAGGCTATGTACGCCGCGATGAATATTTGAATTGTAGTGGCGGTAATAGTCATCCAGCGTAGTGATCACTGATAAAGGTTTCTGTGTCGTCGCGGCATTGTCCAGATACACCAGCTGTTTGCCATGTACCTCCTGTTGCAGGATCGGGAAATCTGCACGGATAGTGTCAACAGAAAATGTACTCTGACCTGCGGACAATGTTTGCGCTATATTCGTGTTCATGCAGCGAATTCCCGTATCAGATCAGCCTCAGGTAAACGGCCGATAACCTGGTATTCCAGACGTTTCCGGATGGGGTCAAGATTGATCCGGCGGATCACTTCATCGGCAAAGGCAAATGTGAGCAGGCTCTTTGCGGTGTTTTCGTCTATGGATCGTGAACGCAGATAAAACAGCATGTCCTGGTCCAGTTGGCCGACGGTTGCACCATGTGCACATTTCACATCATCGGCGTAGATCTCCAGTTCCGGTTTGGTATCCACTTCGGCATTGTCTGACAACAGCAAATTTGCATTGGATTGCACGGCATCAGTTTTCTGTGCATCCTTGTGCACGACGACCTTGCCATTGAATACACCGCGAGCGTGATCGTTCAGTACGCCGCGGTAGATTTCATGGCTGCTTGTGTGTGGCCGCATGTGGTCAACGCGGGTATGGTTGTCTACATGTTGTTTGCCGGTAGCCATGTACAGACCATTCATCCTGATCCCGGCACCTTCCGCCTCCAGAAGGCTGTGTATATCGTTGCGCACCAGCGCACCACCCAGTGAAATCGAGTGTGACTCAACCTGGCTGTCTTTTGCCTGAGTTATTTTGAGACTACCTATGTGGTAAGCCTGCATGCTCTCCTGCTGTATCTTGTAATGTTGCAGGTGTGCATTTTGCTTCATACACACTTCCGTGACGGTGTTGGTGAAATAGTCACTGTCATTCAGACCGATATAGCTTTCTATGACAGTTACCTGTGAATTTTCAGACAGGATGATCAGATTACGCGGGTGACTTGCAAAAGGCTGATCGTTCAAGCCTGACAGGTAGAGCAGGTTGATTGGTTTTTCAATGACAGCGTTTGGAGGCAGACAGATGAGAGCACCATCCCTGATGAAGGCAGTATTTAATGCCGAAAAACCATTGTGTTCCGCAGCTGAAAATCCGGATAGATGTTCTGCAATCAGTTGTGGATGATCTTTTAATGCACTGGCAAGGTCTTTTATCACCACACCTTCAGGCAGTGCCTTGAGAATGGAATGTCCGGCGGAATAACGGCCGTTGATAAAGACCAGCTCATGACAATCGAGCTCATGCAGACGTAAATTGTCAAAGGTTTCTGTTGAAATTTTTTCAGGGTCAACTGTCGTTGTGTTGAACAACTTGCCTGTAATCGGCCGCACATCCGTATATTTCCAGTTTTCCTGGCGCATGGTCGGGAAGCCAGTCTCCTGCAACAATTCAATTGCAGACTGACGGTGTGCCTGTAACTGATCGCTTATCAGTTCTTTTTGCAGATGTTGAAATTGATCAACATAATGTTTGATGACTGTGGAGTTCATGCGGCAGCGGCCTCCTGCTTGACCCATTCGTAGCCTTTTTCTTCCAGTTGCAGCGCAAGTTCACGGTGACCGGATTTGATAATCTTGCCATCGGACAAGACGTGCACCTGATCCGGGACGATGTAATTCAGCAGGCGTTGATAATGGGTGACGATGATAATTGCCCGATCATGATGACGCAGACTGTTGACCCCTTCTGCCACTGTCTTCAATGCATCGATATCCAGTCCTGAATCGGTTTCATCCAGTATGGCAAGTTTCGGCTCCAGTACGGCCATCTGGAAAATCTCGTTGCGTTTTTTCTCACCGCCGGAAAACCCCTCGTTGACAGAACGGTTCAACAGTTCCTCTTTCAAATTGACCAGCTTCACTTTTTCCTTGATCAGGTTCAGGAATTCAACTGCATCGAGTGGTGGTTCTCCACGGTAGGCACGGATGGCGTTCATCGCGGCCTTCAACATGTAGATGTTATTGACGCCGGGGATCTCGACCGGATATTGAAAGGCCAGGAAAATACCTTCACAGGCGCGCACTTCGGGCGCCATCTCGACAAGGTTTTTGCCCTGGTAGGTAATCGTCCCATCAGTGACGACATAACCATCACGCCCGGCGAGGACATTGGCGAGTGTACTCTTACCGGAGCCATTAGGTCCCATAATGGCATGCACTTCTCCGGCGTTGACCTTGAGGTCCAGGCCCTTGAGGATCATTTTCCCGTCAATCGTGACGTGTAGATTTTTTATTTCAAGCATAAAGGCTTGTCCTGATTAATTTCCTGTATTCGTGACTGTATTCATCCCACTGCGCCTTCCAGAGTTACACTCAACAACTTCTGTGCCTCTACCGCAAATTCCATTGGCAATTCCTTGAATACCTCTTTACAGAAGCCGTTGACAATCATGTGCACAGCATCTTCTTCGGCGATCCCGCGCTGCATGCAGTAAAACAACTGATCATCACCAATCTTTGAAGTTGTGGCCTCATGTTCCACCTGTGCGCTGGCATTCCTGGCCTCGATATAAGGGAAGGTATGTGCACCGCAACGGTCGCCCATCAATAATGAGTCACACTGTGTATAATTGCGTGCATTGGCTGCGTTCTTGCTGATCTTTACCAGACCGCGATACGCATTCTGTCCGTGTCCGGCCGAGATCCCCTTGGAGATAATCGTGCTGCGTGTGTTTTTTCCAAGATGGATCATCTTGGTGCCGGTATCGGCCTGCTGGTAATTGTTGGTGACAGCAACTGAATAAAACTCACCGACAGAATTGTCACCCTTCAACAGACAACTTGGATATTTCCAGGTGATAGCTGAACCCGTTTCCACCTGGGTCCAGGAGATGTGCGAGTTAACACCGCGGCAGTCACCACGCTTGGTGACAAAGTTATAAATACCGCCTTTACCGTTTTCATCACCCGGATACCAGTTCTGGACCGTGGAATACTTGATCGTTGCATTGTCCAGGGCGATCAGTTCAACTACAGCGGCGTGCAGCTGGTTTTCATCACGCATCGGTGCAGTGCAGCCTTCAAGGTAACTGACATGGCTGCCTTCATCAGCAACGATCAGGGTCCGTTCGAATTGCCCGGTTTTGGAGGCATTGATACGGAAATAGGTAGAAAGCTCCATCGGACACCGTGTGTTTTTCGGGATATAGCAAAAAGATCCATCTGTAAACACAGCGGAGTTCAACGCCGCATAAAAATTATCGGCGGCAGGAACAACCGAGCCCAGGTATTTTTTCACGAGTTCGGGATGCTCCTGCACCGCCTCTGAGAACGGGCAAAAGATGACACCGGCCTCGGCCAGTTTTTTCTTGAAAGTCGTAGCAACAGAGACACTGTCGAAAACCGCATCTACTGCAACGCCCGCCAGCATTTTCTGTTCGTGCAGAGGTATGCCGAGTTTCTCGTAGGTCTCCAGCAGTTTGGGATCGACTTCATCCAGGCTTTTGGGCGCATCATTTGTTGACTTCGGTGCTGAATAGTAGGAAATCTCCTGAAAATCGATCGGGTTGTAATGGACATGTGCCCATTTGGGTTCTTCCATTGTTAACCAGTGCCGGTAGGCCTTCAGCCGCCATTCCAGCAACCATTCGGGCTCATTCTTCTTATGTGAGATGAGCCGGATAACGTCTTCATTCAGGCCGGGCGCCACGGTGTCCGCATCGATCTCGGTAACGAAACCGTGCGCGTATTCTTTTTTGACGAGTGTTTCGACGTCTTGAGATTTGGTTGCCATCTATTCCACGGCCTCCTTTACGTTGAAACTTTCACCACAGCCACAGGTTTCCTCCACATTGGGATTGTTGAACCTGAAACCGGCATTGAGTCCCTTATGGACATAGTCGAGTTCGGTACCGGCAAGATAACGCAGGCTGATTTGATCAGTTACGACCTTGACCCCGTTGGATTCAAACACCTGGTCCTGATCGTTAATCGTCTCGACGGTTTCGATCACGTACTGGTAACCGGAACAACCGGTCGGTTTGACAGCGACCCGCAGTCCGATGCCCTTACCCTGTTTGGCAAGAAAACCCTTCACGTGTGCAGCGGCCCGTTCGGTCAAATTAATGAACGCTGGCATGTTTATCTAGCCTCTTCATCAGTTTGAAAGTGCAGGAAGAATCGACATCCTGTCTGGCGGAAACCACTTTTACATTATTACGTTGCACCAGCTCTCCCAATGTGACACCGCTCAGGAATGTTGATATCTGATTGTTCAGGTCTGTCCACAGGTCATGGGTCAGGCAACGTAGATCACTCTGGCAGTTCTGCTGGCCACCACAACGGGTGGTGTCTACCGGTTCGTCCACAGCGTTGATCACGTCTGCTACGGTGATAACCAAAGCAGGTCTTTTCAAGCGATAACCCCCGCCCGGACCACGGGCGCTGCTCACCAGGCCGTCCTTCTTTAGTTTGGCGAACAATTGTTCCAAATAAGCCAGCGAAATCTCCTGTCTTTTGGCAATATCAGCCAGAGTAACCGGGCTGTTGGTATCATGGAGAGCCAGATCCAGCATGGCGTTCACGGCATAACGTCCCTTGGTGGTCAGTTTCATAGCGATTTCCTGTCTTGTTGAACTTGGTAAAAATGTTTATATAAGTACTGTGTTGTCAATCAATAACTCACTAACTATTTGATTAATTTACAGTTAATCACAGAGCCATTTTAGTAAAAGCACCAAAGCAGATATATACAGTTTATATAACATATTAAAATAGTCAAGTATTTAACTTATTGAATTAGTAAGGTATTAATTAGTTAAGTTCAATCTGTATTATTTATAAACCGGAGAACGGGGCGGTAATAATATTTTGTACTTGGAAATTATTAATTTCCTTTCCAGCTGCAAGCAAAATATAATGTTCAGACTTTGGTTTAGGTCAGGTGACTCAAAATAAATAAAACAGGCTAAACCGGGATAACATTAAGGAGATTTGACCGGTATCCGCACTTGCTTCACGTTGAGTTCGCAGATGGGGGGTCAGCAGGAAATGATTACACTGATTGCTGTCGCAACTGACAATTTCCATCAAACATTAATTTAATTTTAACTACAGGCGCTATTAATTAGCCCGGAACCATAAATTGGTGACAACCATTGTCTGAAGAACTCGCGCGAAAATTTACTCTTTATAAGGGAATATCTGATATGGATGCTGATAGTGCTGAAGAGTTACATAATTCACCACATGAAAAAAAGTCATGGCCGGATGCAAAACCTACCACTGCTGATTACACTTCATTTGAGAACCATCCCGGTTATCTTATCCTGCAAAGAAGGAAGGCAGAGGCGCTCAAGAGAAATATTTCCATACCCTTCTTTCTGACGAACGACGCAGCAAATTCAAACAATGCTGTTATTAATGGCCGTCAATATATCAATTTTTCAGGTTATAATTATCTGGGTTTGTCAGGACATCCACAGGTAACTAGTGCTGCCAAGGCAGCCATTGATAAATTTGGCACATCTGTTTCGGCCAGCCGGATAGTATCGGGGCAAATCTCCTTACATGTCGAACTGGAAAAAGTCATTGCCGATTTTCTGGGGGTGGAAGACTGCCTGGTGTTTGTAAGTGGCTATAACACAAACGTCACTACTCTGGGACATCTGTTTGGCCGCAAGGATCTGGTCATTCATGATGATATGGCACATAACAGTATCCTTACCGGTTGTAATCTGACAAATGCCAAACACATGACCTACCCCCGTAATGACTGGGACAAACTTCAGCAGCTTCTGTCCAGGCACCGGGGAAAATATCAAAGAGTGATTATAGTTATCGAAGGTACTTACAGCATGGATGGCAATATTCCGGATCTAAGAAAAGTGGTCGAAATCAAGAAACGCTTTAATACATTATTGATGGTTGATGAAGCACATTCATTAGGGGTGATTGGCGAATACGGTCGTGGTATCGGTGAGTATTTTTCCATTGATCGCAATGATGTTGATATTTGGATGGGATCCCTGAGTAAATCATTTGCCAGTTGTGGCGGGTTCATTGCCGGCAGCAGGCCCTTGATAGAATATCTGAAATTTTCTGCACCTGGCTTCATTTTCAGCGTTGGTTTGTCCCCACCTGATACGGCAGCAGCAATGGCAGCATTTCAGGTGCTTCAAAATGAACCGGAGCGGGTCTCAAAACTGAGAAGTAATACAGAGTTTTTTCTGTCACTGGCACATGAGGCCGGGCTTGATACCGGAATGAATAATGGCGCACCAATAATACCGATTTTCGTGGGCGATGACTTATTGTGTATGCAATTGTCCAAACGCCTGTTTGATCAGGGAATACATGTGCAGCCCGTCATCTATCCTGCTGTAAAGCATAACGATGCGAAGTTACGTTTTTTTATAACCTTACAGCACTCTAAAGAAGAAATTCAATTTACTGTAACCAATCTTGCCAGGGAATTATCAGAGCTCGGTTAAATTGACTTGAAATGAACCGTGGTCATGTGATTATCACAGGGGGTTCAAGCGGTATAGGCCTGGCAATAGCAAGGCATTATGTCAAGGCGGGCTGGAACCTATCCATCATTGCCCGTAACAAAGACCGTCTGGCTGGGGCAAAACAGTATCTCCTGAAGCAAAGCACTGATCCGTCACAAAGAATAGAGACGTTTACGGCTGATGTTTCCTCCCGTTTTCAAATAGAAAATGCAATCGAACAATCAGTAAACTTATTGGATATCCCGCAGATACTGGTGACCAGCGCCGGCACAGTTATTCCAGGATATTTTCATTCACTGCCAGTGGAAATGTTTGAGAAAATGATTGCCGTAAATTATCTGGGTACAGTATATGCTGTTAAAGCAATAGAACCCATGATGAGGAGCAAGGGTAATGGCCATATTGTTATGATATCCTCCGGCGCCGGTTTAATCGGTATTTATGGTTATTCGGGTTATAGCCCTTCAAAATTTGCCGTCCGTGGTTTTGCAGAAGTATTGCAGGCCGAATCTGAACCGTATGGAATCAGGATTTCAGTTGTTTTCCCTCCGGATACAGAAACCCCGCAACTTGTTGAAGAACGCAGGCTTAAACCTCATGAAACAACACTGATCACAAAAAGCGGCGGTGTTATGTCAGCTGATGATGTTGCCAAAATCATCATCATGGGTATCAGCCGGAATAAATTTATTATTACACCGGGATATTCCATGACTGTGTTGGGATGGTTGCATAGTCTTATAAGACCGTTGCTTAACTCCTGGTTTAAATTTCAGATAAAGAGATCTGCAAAAACGGTCAAGTAGCAGGCTGGCCGGATAATGAAGAAAATTGTTATTTACTATGGCTGTTTAAAACAACCGCATTGAATAACTCAGAAAATTTCTCGGCCTGCTTATCCACAGAATAGTTTGTAATCCCGGTTTCATTAAATTGCCATGGCTTTTTTCTATCAAGATATAATTTTTCAAGTTGCCTCATTGCATCAGCAAGATCATGATAATTTGCCACCAGTCCAGATCCTGTTTTATAAATAATTTCTGTAAGTTCATTATTGTCTGATAATGCCAGTATAGGCCGCCTGGCAGCCAGGTAATCATAGAGTTTTGCCGGAAGTTGCAACCTTTTGTAGGGCCCCTCGATCAGAACCAGCACTGAGGCATTGCGCAGACAGTACAGCGTATCTCTCAGGCTGACAGCTTCATGAAGTCTGATATATGTCGAGATATTCATGTTTTGTATATGCTGCAAATCTTCTTCACGTTGTTCACCGTACAATACAAGCTCTGCCTCATCCGGGTTTAAATTGTATTTTTGTATAAATTGTCTGAATAATTCAAATAAATGGCCGGGGCCCTGGTAATTGCGGAATGAGCCAAAATAATGGAGAGAGAATTTATTCTTTTCACCAATATCATCAGGTGCATCATAACATTCCGGATCAAATGCATTTCTGATATATATAAAATGTTCATTATCCAGGGTTGCTCCGTATTTTTCCTGGTATGCAATACTACACATTCTGGTATTCAGAATTACCTTTGCGGCATTATGAAAGAATACTGACTCAAAATGATTGATAAGAAACCTGATTATCCATGGCCGCAGTGACATTTTGAAAGCATGCATGCTCCATGGGTCGCGCAGGTCGGCAATCCAGGGGATGTCCGCCCATTTGGACAGTCTGTTTCCAACTATGAAACCAGACCATGGATCGGCATTTACCAGAATAAGCCTTGGCTTGTACTGTCTTATCAGTTGTTTGCCGGCGCGTATGGCTGCAGGGACCTGTGAGAGATATTGATCAAAAGGTGTATAATATGGTCCATTGGCGGCCATTTTTTTTAATAATGAAGTTTTATTATTTTCCCTGTTTTTTACACCAGGTGGTTTTTGAAATACGGAAGTAAATCGATAGGATACATTAGTTTTTTCGGGTAATAATTTCATAACACTTTTATCACATTCCTGCTGTGATACCGGCGCTGCAAGTACAACCGGATACCAGCCATATCGAGGCAAATGACGTACAATATTCAATGCACGCTTTGAACCGATAGCGTTACTCGGCGGGAATTTGGGTGATATAAGAAGAAAGTTGTTCAATCAGTGTCAATGTTTCCCGGATTTATTTGATTGGGCCCGCGCAAGGCAATGATTTCCGGGAGTTATTGTATAACATAAATACAGAATCATTTAACACCAGAAAAATATCAATATCTTGTATCCCGACCTCGTAATAACTGTTTTTCTCATCCTGTCGCTATTTATCGTGGGCGCACTGGTTATTTTTTCAGCGAGACACATCAAAAATATCAACCCGGACACATTGCCGGAGTTATGGAGATTATATGGTGTGGAAATACTTATTGTGACCGCGGTATTAATTCCTGCTTATTATGGCGGAGTAATTTTAATGATAGTGCTTTTATTATTCAATCTTCGTGCCCATGTGGAAATAGCCCATATACATGGCTACAGGCATAGAACTAATATTATAGCGACAGGTATTTTATTGAGTTCAGTGCTGATTATCACAGTATTTTATTTGTCCACGGCTGAACAGGCAATTAGTTATTTACTGTCATCCATCGTTCTTTTTATAAGTCTGGTTTTATTCATTCTGGTTATGAAGAAATGCCAGACATTTTTAGCCGCGTTGTTTCCGATGCTTATAATTGCATTGTCCATTTCCAGCCTGCTGCAAATTAACATGATGCATGATGGATTCCTGTTAATCATATTTCTTTATCTCGTAACAGAAACAAACGATGCTTTTGCGATGATTTTTGGAAGACTTGTTGGAAAAACCGGTTTATTCCCCAGGATCAGTCCAAAAAAAACATGGGAAGGAATGATAGCGGGCGTAATGACAGCCATGCTGGCAGGGCTGGTATACAATCATCTTGTGTTAAATTATACGGTTTCAGAAGCCAGTATGATTATTGGCCTGATTATTATAAGCGCAATTCTGGGAGACCTTGTATTTTCTGCATACAAGCGTATTTATGAAACCAAGGATTTCATGACACTGATAAAAGGACATGGAGGCATAATAGATATTTACGATTCATTGCTGATTTCAAGCATTACTTTCTACTTTTTAATACAACTAACCGGTTCATCAAATTCGTCACATTCAATAATCTTCCCGTAATCCATTTTTATCAGGCGGTCACAGGCATCAAAATAATTATCGTCATGAGTTACAGCAATGACAGTTTTACCCTCTGCTTTCAGGGATGGAAGGATAGTGTAATAGAAATATTTCTTGAATGCCGGGTCCTGGTCAGCTGCAAATTCATCAAAAACATATATCTGGCGGTTGTCCAGATATGAAATAATGTATGCAAACCGTTTTTTCTGTCCCCTGGAAAGATTTGATGAATTAAATGAGCCATCCTTAATACTTGTTTTATTATCCAGCTTGAGATCACTCATCATGGCAGAGAGTTTATTTTGATTTAAATCCGTAACGCCATAAAGTTTATTGAAAACATGGAAATCAGTGAAGATAGTGGAAAACATTTCACGGTACGATTGGTAGTTTTCAAGATTTAATATATTTCCATTTATCAGGATTTTACCTTCGGAAGGAAGATAGAGGCCTGTTATTATCTTTAATAATGTCGTTTTACCTGTGCCATTACCACCAGCAATGAATAACAATTCACCACGTTTAACAGTCAAATTGATCGGGCCAATGATGAATTTATCATTGTTGTTATGATACCTGAACGAGATATTTTCGAGTTTTAAGTCGTCAAAAGTAATCCTTTCATTAACGTGGCTGTCATCCACCAGTTCAGATAATGATTTATCAATATCGCTTTCCAGTCCATAAATATTCTCCAGGGATATACTGGCCTTTGATATATTCTGGTAAGAAGATATAAGTGATTCAAGCGGCGCGATAAGAAACAATATAGAAGCAAAAAACTGGAAAATTATTGTTTGATCCAGGCTGATGAAAACTGGCAACAGAAACACCACAATTGCAATCAACAAATAGATAAAAATCTGTGTTGTAAGAAAGCTGATCGTTTCCAGTCTGGCAACAGTTGTATTCAGTTTTTTGTATTTACCAGTGACCATGAAGAGGCTATCGTTAAAGTCAGAGCGCTTTGAGTTATTTACTTTAAGTTCCTTGAAACCATTTACAAGGTCTCTCAGTTGTTCTCCAAACTCAACAGCTGCCTTTCGTGCTTGTCTCACTGTTTCAAGAATTTTTCTGTTTTGCAAAAGGTAAATCGCAAAACCGAGACAAATCCCTGTTAACGTGAAAAACAGGGCGATGGGTACCAGCCATGCTATGTATACAAGGCAGAAGAACAGCAATACTGCAGACTGTGTAGAAGTCAAAATACTGGTTGCAACGTTACAGACCATGTTCACATCAAGTCTTAGTTTCTGAAAAAGTTCACTCCTTCCATAATTTTCAATGAAATTTAATTCAGTCAGGAGTAATTTATTACATAATCTGTTCGTCAAATCCTGCCTGGCCTTTTCTATCAAGGAAGAAGAATTGACTTTAACATAATAACTAGAGACGACGTAGAGACACAAAAATAAAATAAAATGGACAATATATAACTGTCCGGAGTTCTGGGACAATGTGCTTGCAGCAGATGCGTTGATGGTGGCCAATAACATTCCACGCGTCATCCCTGATGTCATCGACATGCCAAACAGGGCAAGCTTTGAACCCTCGGCTTCTTTATATATAAATTTTACGATATCAAATGGTATCTGGGTCATGACTGGTCACTGAATCAAAAGCAATATTTATTTTTTTCCCAGCAAAACTCCTCTCGCACGAATGAATCTCTGAATGGCAGTAAAATGGCTGAGGACACCGGTTATTAATATAACATAATAAAGAAACGATTGATTCAAACTGTCTGGCAGGTGGATAAAAGGGGTGAGAATCAGGCCAGTGCAGATCAGGAAAATTCTTTCAAACCGTTCTGTGAGGTCAGGCCATTTCTCATTATTAATTGTTATTTCTATTGCCACCCTGGCTTTATTATAACTGACCAGGAGGGAGCCGGTAATAGCAATAAAACAAACTATCCAGTATTGATGGACATATGCGAGCGTCAGGTATATGGCCACTTCCTGATAGCGATCAGCAACTGCATCAAGATATCCTCCATACTTGCTTGAACTGTTAGTTATCCGTGCAACCGCGCCATCCAGGGCATCAAATGAAAAGCTGATTACAAGGAACAGGCCGAACAAAAGGCTGTTATGATGTAACAGGTAAAATAAACAACTGGTAATAACCAGAATCAGGCCAAGCCAGGTAATCGTGTTTGGAGATAATTTTGCTGCAACAAGACAGGACGCGAGACTGTCCCAGAATATATTTATCTTGCTCTTGAAATGACCATCAATCATTGACCAGCTTTTTCCCGGCCTTAAGGTTTATACTTGTATAAATTTTTTTCAGGGTTGATTCAAGATTTTCGAACTGGACGTTCAGATCATGTTCGAAATTCCCACCATTGTTTGGAAGAGGAGACTTGAAATAAAATCCCAGCCAGTCCTGAATGCCTGAATAATTAATACGTGCAGCAAGATCCATAAATAATATCAGGTCAAGTGCAACAGGTGCTGCGAGTATTGAATCCCTGGCCAGAAAATTAATCTTGATTTGCATCGGATAACCCAGCCATCCGAATATATCAATATTATCCCAGCTTTCCTTGTTATCACCCCGTGGAGGATAGTAATGGATTTTTACCATGTGATGCAGGTCCCGGTACAGATCAGGATATTCATCCGGGGAAAATATATTGTTCAAGACGCTGGTTTTGGTGATTTCCTTGGATCGAAATGCATCAGGATCATCCAGTACTTCACCGTCACGATTCCCGAGTATATTCGAACTGTACCAGCCGGATACACCCAACAGCCGTTTACGCAAGCCGGGTGCAAGTATGGTCTTGATAAGGGTTTGTCCTGTTTTAAAATCTGAACCGGCGACAGGGATCCCGGCTTCATTGGCCATTTGCTGAATGACAGGCGTTTCAATAGAGATATTGGGTGAGCCATTGATGAAAGGTATATTTTCACAAAGTGCAGCGTAAGCATAAATTTGTGTTGGCGAGATTGATGCATCATTGTTTTTCAATCCCAGTTCAAAAGCCTGCCTGTCCTTATGCACATCCATAAGCGGATTATAGATTTCCGTTGACGCACACCAAATCATCACGCCACGAGTACAATTTTTTTTATTCATGAAATTGCGGATATCCTCTCTAAGTAACTCAGCATACTCCATTTTTGTTCTGGCTTTTTTCATTATGAGGGGGTGAAGTCTAGGAACGAATTTTTGATCAAAAACTGCAGGCATCGGGCTGATTGAACCAAGAGGTTCCTGCAACTGGTCAAGCAGATGCGCGTCAAGAACATGGTTTTTGGTGGCGCTTTCATAACAGTTGTCGGGAAAAATATCCCAGCTTGCAAATACCAGATGGTCAAGTTTTGCCAGTGGAAAAATGTCCTGTACGGCCTGTGATACAGAATTATGGACTTTCAGTTTGCCCATCTGCGAATACGAACCTACAGGCAGGGCCAGACCACGTTTTACGGCTTCAACGCCGGCTATCAACGTGCTTGATACGGCACCCATGCCGGGCATAAAAACAGCAAGTCTGCTGTTGCCAGTTGAATAATCATCAATGGGTATAGGCTTGTTCATGGGTGGTTAATAATGGGGTCAGGGATTTTGGAATGTATGATATAACATAATTGAATCAAACAGGTATTTTGATTATCAGGCCTATTAAGGATTATTTTAATATAATCGCTCACCCGGCATAATATATTGAAACGTATTGCTGGTATGCCCCGGTGTTTTCTACGCTCCCTTGTTTAACCGGTAATGAATGAGGAACCGCATAAAACGTTCATCGTAATAGTCTGTTGTGTTCTGATCAGGATAGAAGGTTTGTCTGATTTTTGCTGTTTTTACGGCTTCTTCAAGACTGTTGTGCCAGCCTAATGCGACCGATGCCAGCATTGCCCCCCCTCTGGCGCCACCCAGTTGCGGCATATCCATCTGCAATACAGGTGTTTGAAGAATATCAGCCAGAATCTGGCACCATGCCTGACTGTTTGCGCCACCACCAAGAAAACGGATATTTTCTCCCCGGTTATCCAGTAATTTATTCATTTTTATATATGCCCAGCGTATATTCAGGGCTACACCTTCCAGTATGGCCCTGAATATATCCTGTTTGTTATGGTGATGACCAAGGTTAACAAAACCTGCCCGGTTAACCGGTATCTTCCTGGGCACACACTCGCCCATCAACCAGGGCAGAAACAGTGGACTACTGGCACAGGTTCGAGAATGTTCCACCATACTATTGATTGCCACATAGTCCGGTGTGCCGGAATCCATCAGGCCCAGTTGACGGCTTGCCCAGTCCAGACATAATCCGCCTGATTGTTGTGCAGCGATCAGCAGATAATTGTCCGGATCAGCGGAGCATATCGACCCGATATTATTGTACACATCTACTGTCTGCCGCTTGACGTGTGCACCTGACCAGGAACTGGTGCCGATGTGCAAATGCAGGTCGGAAATCTTGACTGAACCGGCACCCAGTGCACTTGCTGTGACATCACCGGCCCCTGCCATCACAATAATGCCCTTTTTCAGGCCAAGTTCAGCGGCTGCGTTCGCCTGTAACTCACCGATGATATCGGTCGACTTGCAAATCTCGGGTAACAGTTCAGGATTAATACCGAGCCGTGAAAGCAAGGTTGCCGACCAGCATTTTCTACCTGGTTGACTGTTCATAAGCCAGGTGAGGTGGGCACTGTCAGGGGTTGTTGTAAAGCGCCCGCAGCAACGGTAAAGCAGATAATCCTTAACATCCAGAATTTTATGGATTTGTTTCCATATGCCGGGTAACTGTTCACGTAACCAGAGTATTTTTGAAGTCGGATCCCTGCCTGACAGATTAGGTGCACCATGGGTAATCCATAACCAGCGGAGCAGCGGGATCAAGCCATAACCACCCACGCGTATGGTACCTTTTGTAATACGGCCCGCAATGTCTTCAGACCGGGTATCCAGCCAGGTTAAACAATTGGTAAGCGGTCTGCCATGAATATCTACCGGCAATGTGCCGCACATTTGGGCACATATATTAAGGGCGGAAATCGATGAAGTCTTTGTATCTGACGAGCTGACGAGAAATGCAGTTATGCTGCACATGGCTTTCCACCAGTCATCAGGGTTCTGTTCAACCCAGCCCGGTTTCGGGGTAAGAACAGGGTATTTCTGGCTTGCGCTTGAGACTAGATTCCCCGCAGTATCAAACAATGCCGCCTTGACCGACGAGGTTCCAAAGTCGTAGCTAATTATCATAACAAGTACCGGAATTTACGAATTGAAAATAATTGCTCATCATTCGGGGCATGTTCAGGTCAGTGACAAAATTACGGGGCAACTTGTTCTGGATATTATTTATAATGTCCTGATGATCTGCATTCAAGGCATGTTGGAGATGATTAATGCTGAATTTCCGTATTTTATTTATCAGGGGGTAGTATAAATTATGCAGAAGGGAAATCCTATGAAAGTCGACAGTATCCCGATAGATATAGTCTATACATGGGTCGATGATCAGTTACCAGGTTATAGAAACCAACTGCAGCAATATGCCGATAGTAAACATGATACCAACCCTAACAGGACCAGGGACAATCTTGATTTGCTGAAATACAGTTTGCGGTCTGTTGAAATGTATGTCCCGTGGATTCGTAATATATATATATTCACCAGCAGACCGCAGGTCCCGGAATGGTTCAGTTATAGAAACAACAGGATAAAAGTCATTCATCATGATGAAATTATACACAGTGAATTATTACCTACCTTTAATTCATTCTGTATCGCGTCATATGTCCACCAGATAAAGGGGCTGTCAGATTATTTTCTGTATATTGAGGATGACATGCTTTTTGGCAACCACACGGGAATAGATGATTTTATTTCGTCAACTGACAATAAGGTGCTGATCTATCCTAGGATCAGAAAAACAACAAAGGCAGAAAAAAGAAATGACAGTAAACAGGGGCCTTGGGACATGGCGCTGGGGTATTGTAATCACCTGCTAAATATATCCTATGGATGGCGAAACAGGGCCTCGGTTAACCATGTACCGTTGATGGTGGAGAAGAAAAATTGGGGTGACATGATTGAAAAATGGCCCGATTCATTTGAAGTCACAAGGCAAAGCCGGTTCAGATCAAAATTCAATATTGCCCCGGAATATTTATATCCGTATTTCATGTTATATACGGGAAGGGGCAAGTTGAAAGGACTACACAGTACGTATAAAAAGACATTTTATCTCGGGCTTGAAAATAACCGGTTGTTAATAGCCACCGGCCTGGCAATCATAAAACTGATGCAGCCAAAAATTTATTGTTTGAATGATAATTTTGGGAATAATCCGGATGTGCATGTAGTGAATATGACCAGGAAATTTCTTGATGATTATTACCCGGTAAAATCATCTTTTGAAATCTAGTGCGCCCTGGTAAATATCAATATATTGATTGATTAGGTTATTGCATTGGTATTTTTTTGCTTCCTCAACACCCCATTGCCCGAGTTCTTCACGTAAATTCCTGTTTACCACCAGGCTACTGAGTTTTTGATACAGGTCTTCTGCATTACCTGGTTTTGCCAGGCATAAATCTGCCTTTGATTGCAGCAGACTACTGTAACCTTTGTTGGCAGCTGCAACGACCGGCCGGCCGCTGGCCATTGCTTCTACCAGAACAATCCCGAAACTTTCACCATAGAGCGCCGGTGAGCAGAAAATGTCACAACTTGTATAACATGCGGGCTTGTCTGCTTCTTCAATTTGGCCCAGGGTGATGACCCCGGACAGGCCCATGGATTTTATACTCTTGTCAATATTAAGAGCCTCGTTTCCACTTCCGGCTAACAGCAAACGCACATTATGTTGCCGGTCCATCAGTTTACCAAATGCCTGTATGAGTATGTCGATCCCTTTACGATGTTCAAATCGGCCAAGGAACAGGATAGTTACAACCTGGTCACTTCTGGCAATGAGAGGTTTGATATCCGGCGAGAATGCAGTCAAATCAGTACATGGGGGCAGGATGTGAATTTTGTGGCCCGGTTTTTTCACCAAGTGTTCGGCCGGAGCTTCAGAAACAGCAATGGCAGAATCAAGGTGTCTCAATAAAAAAAATCCCAGAATCCGGAAAACAATTTTTGTCAGTATGCCGGTGATATTGTCAGGGGGTGTATCATGAAACGTGGCTACATTCGCTGCATTTGAAGCAAGCAGGATTTGCATTGGCAGAAATGGTGTCCATATCGTGTGGTAATGAATGATGTCAAAATTGCCTTCCCTGAGTACAGCAGACAGTTTTTTTCTGTCCTTTCCATAAACCAGGCTGATATCAAATATGGTTTTGTTAAATTCAATCTTCCTGCTTTTGCCCAGGAAAATGACATCTTCATTGTCTTCCTGAACCTCATTACATCGTGGCGCGATTATTTTTACCTGATGCCCGGTATTTTTTAGTTCTTTTGACAAATCCAGTATATGCGTTTGTACGCCACCTGGTGTATCAAGATCATAAGGACAGACTATGGCGATCCTCATGCAAGACGCCGAACTATGTTCCACTGTGTATATATAAAATCAAGCAGCGAGTAGAACAATATCCATATCATGACCCAGAATAACAATCCGTATATTCCGGCAATCAGAATAAATATTGGCAGTAAATGATCAAGCCCGCTGACAAACGAGAATATATATGACTTTATATTATGGGCAGGACTGCCTTGATAATTACCTGATCCTGCAGGCCGGACATCCGGAAATCTTTTTTCCACATAAATACGGCACAGTCTGGCTGTGACAGCAAGTATTGCAGCCATTAGACAGAAAAAACCTGCAAATCTGATCATGAAGAAATCGTTGCTGTAAGCGGCCTGAACGATAAATCCCAGAGTTGCGTAAAGAGATGTGCGGTAGAAAATATCAGCGATAAAGTCAATATATTGACCTTTTGCACTTGTGGTATTGGTGACTCTTGCAATATTACCATCGACGCAATCAAGAATCGCAATAATTATTGCGCCAATCGCCAGATAAATATAAGCAACTTCCGGATTAAACAGCAGGGCAAATGGAAGCAGCAAACAAAGAAATATAGATGACCAGGTGACCATATTGGCCGTAACACCCCATTGCAAAAATATCGCGCTAATAACAAACGAAATCCATCGGTAAAAAACAATCGCTCCCCACTCCCCGGATAATTCGTCCTGTAGTTTATGGGCAACGTACAGGCGCCTTGTTTCGGAAATCGTATGAAAAAAACGGCTACTCATTGCAGGTGCCGGGAAGAGATATCTTTAATTTCATGGTGATGTCTGAATATTATGGAAGAATTAAAATATTTGTATACCTCCGGGAAATAGGCGGCAGAATATGAGAAAGAAAGGAATGCAATAGTATGTTCGGCAATGATATATAGTTGCTGGGCAAAGTACCAACTCCTGAATATTCCGCTGTCCCTGTTTTCAAAAAGATATAGAAAAAAGAGTGCATCCAGAAAAACAATAATGCATATAAATGCTCTCGTATGGAAAGCATAATCATAGACATATTTCCCGGGCGAAGCACGTCTGGTGATTGATACGCAGACAGTATCTATAATGAATGACAATGTTTGTAAAAAGAAGAAATATTTTGAATAATTGATATGGAAATCCGAATTGGCTTCCAGTGAAATATTGCTTAATAATGCAAGGTACACACCGGCAGTAATACCGCAAACACAGGCGGAGAAATTTAAAATCCTGCATAGCATAATCCATGCATGGTCTAGTAAAGCAAGATTTATCCTGTGGTTGTTCAGTTTAAAAATAAGCACCCATGTAATAACTATGCATGCAGAAACAACAGTCATTCCCACTGTAAATATATAGCTTCCCGGCGCAAACGCCGCTGTCTTGCTGATTGAAGGGATGGTATGCAGAAAGTATTTTGGGTGATGCACATATAGTAGTATTCTTGTAACGACAACAGTGCTTACACCAAGTATAAAAACAACCAGTAGTGAATAAGCCCAGGCCCCCGGACTCATTATGCCCTTCGAAAATTTACCAACTGTTATTTTGTCCACCATAATTTTTAAAGCGGTCAGTAGCCCTGTCTGTTAATTAATGATTATGTATATATTGCTGGTTTCTTTTTTAATTATTTTTTTATTCCTGATTGTCACAACTCCGGTGACATTCCGGCGTGTCAGGCCCGGGGACAATTATAAAGTTGGGAATACACTACATACAATTCCTGAAATCAAAATTCATCGGCCTGTTTTCTACCTCAAAGAGGACGTTTTATGCAAAATGGGCCATTTGCTAGCCCATTTGCACAAAATACTGGCTGATAACAATATACCTTACTGGATTACCTGTGGCACCTTGCTGGGATGTGCCAGGCACCAGGGTTTTATTCCATGGGACGATGATATCGATATCAATATAGAACTTGGATATGTCAATCAGCTGGTTGACGTCCTGGAGAAACACGAAAATGATGAATACCTGCTGTGTAAAGCCAGAGGTGGATACAAATTTGGCTATAACATTTTCCCGCTATATCCCTTTGTCGATATCGTCATGGTGAATAATGATAATGGCGTATTCCGTTTATGCTATCCTCTTGATGAAAATGGACAATGCACCTATGAGGTCGGGAATCAATGGCCTGATGAGTGTTTTGCAGAAAGTGATGTTTATCCGCTGGTCAAAAGGAAATTTGAGGATTTCGAAGTCAGCGTTCCCAATCAGCATATAAAATTATTGCAGCGCATATATGGCAATGATTGTCTGGATGCTGCCGGAAGCAGGGGCGGCATTCCATATGCATACAGTATCAAATCAATTCCATGGCTGATGAACCACTATTATGACAACATAATGTTCAGGCTCGGCCTGCACAAGGGATAATTTTTTAACCAATAGAATAATTCACCGAATGCAAAAGAAACATTATCTGGTTTTTGCGACCAATTTCAAAAACGAAAACAGTTATCTCGCGGAATGGCTGAACTACCATATCATTGCCGGTGTGGATCATTTTTATTTATATGATCAGGACGGTGGTGAAGAAGCCAGGAAAATTCTTGAGCCCTATGAAAAAGCCGGTTTGGTAACCCGTCATGCATGGACCCACTATGACGGTACTCGCTATGACGGGCCCACGCGGAGTTTTCAGATTAACAAGAACCACCTGGCATTTGGCCACTGCGCCAGAAATTACCGTTCCAATTCTGCCTGGATGATGAAAATCGACGTAGATGAATTTCTTTATCCTCCCAAAGGAGAAGACAGCCTTTTACCCTACCTGAAATCCCTTGATTATGAGAATGTCAAAGGACTGCAAATTGGCCGGTTCAATTTCGGAGATAATGATCACAAATCAAAACCGGCGGGTTTGGTGCTGGAATCATATTTACGCCGTGAAGCCCAACTATCGAATCACAAGGATTTGGCGAATTGCCAGTTTCTTTCCGGCAACCGCTTCTGTACCAGCGCGCACTGGTGGCACTATCGCCTGCTGAAACCCGGAAAGATGATCAAGCTGGATGCTGCTGATGGCCTGAGAATAAATCATTACTACACGAAATCGCTGGAAGAATATAAAAATCGCCAGAATGTTTCACATGGCCGGAAACGCGATGAAGCCCAGTTTGTGGAAAGAAACAAAGGGTGTAATGAAGTTGAAGATAAAGGCATGTTGCGGTTCGTCCCGGCGATAAAAGATATGCTGAAAACTTATTCATCTTGAAGCGCAAGAAATATAAAAGCGATTGTTGACCAGTCCGGACAGGGTTTGCTTCCATACCAGATAATGCCGAATACCAATGAAGATAAAGTTGTAATTCTGTGTGCTGATGTCAGCAACAATTGCCTCAGCCGGGCAATTACTCTGGCGGAAATAATATCAAGGAATAATGACGTACAGATTATCGGCTTTTCGAGAGATGGCCGGAATATATGGCCACCGGCAACAACTACCGCAATCGATGTTAAAGCCCTCGAATTCGGGTGGCTAAACAATTGGCACAAGGCCCGCAAGGAAATATCCAGCCTGATCAGGCACTCAAGATTAATCATATGCAAACCAAGATTAATGAGCATGGGGCTGGCATTATTTGCCGGATGTGATCCTGAACAGGTGGTGCTGGATATAAATGACTGGGAACTGGGTCTGGCGCTGGAATCGGGACGGGCAGATGGTCATTTCAATTATCTGGACCTTGCAAAAAATCCGGTCAGCCCGAACTCACCTTTACTCACGCTGTTTTTTGAATCAAGGATCAGGAAATTTCCACACCGAATCGTTAACAATCGCTGGCTGCAAAACCGGTTCGGCGGGGAATTAATCTACGATGTGCGTGATTCTGACAGGTTCGATCCCGCAAAATATGACAGGAAGAAAAGCCGTGCTGAACTGGGAATGGACGACCGGCCATGGATCGTATTCGCAGGCACGCCACGTCTGCATAAAGGGGTAAAAAATATTATTCTGGCCCTGGGGGAAATACAGGGGCAGGGCGCACCAGGATTGCTGGTTTGCGGCGGAGGCATCTCACAGGAAGGGATTGATGAATTGATTAGCCTGTCTACAGAAAAACTTGGAAATACAAGATTCCGTTATATTAAACAATATGACAGATTGAAACTTCCCGGATACCTGGCCGCAGCGGACATTGCCTGCATCCCCTCGGAACTGTCTTCCAATACAGTAGGCCAGGTACCCACCAAACTGTTTGAAGCCATGGCCATGGGTCTGCCGGTAATTACATCGGATGTTTGTGATATGAAGAATCTGGTGGAAGGTATAGGTCTTTCGGTGCCACCTGGAGATGTTAAAGCACTGTCAGCGGCTATAATGTCGCTGTGTTCCCAGCCTGAATTACGCATTGAAATGGGAAACAAGGCCCGCAACAGGGCAGTAAATAAATTCAGTTATAATTCGGCACAATCACAACTGCAGTCAATGTTGAAATTAATACATAATTAATAAATGCTGATCATCAGTGTTTATATGCATGGGCAATTTTGCTGTCAGCTTGGCCGGAATACTGCTTGCGGTAACCTGGTAAGAGTGGTAATACAAAAAGTATGCTTATTGCAGTATGATCATCTTGACTTCCCGGGATGCGTAAACTGATATTTGAAACACCAAGTCATTTTTTCTTTTTAAGGTCTTCCAGTTCTTCATCTACGTGATGCAGATGATCCAGTATGCTATCCAGCGCATTCTGGATCGGATCGGGCATGTCCTTGCGTTCGGCATAGGCTTCAAAGCCAATCTTTTTGGCCATCGCTTCGCGCTGGACTGTCTTGTCCCCATCATTTTTCTTGACGACAACATGTCCCGGAACGCCAACGACCGTCGCCCCCACGGGGACATCTTTAACAACAACCGCATTGCAGCCGATACGCGCACCGGTACCGATAGTGATTGGTCCGAGGATTTTAGCGCCGGCACCGACCACCACATTACTTTCCAGTGTGGGATGGCGTTTGCCTTTTTGCCATGTCGTTCCGCCGAGTGTGACGCCATGATAGATCGAGCAGTCGTCGCCGACCTCCGAGGTTTCGCCGATAACTATCCCCATGCCGTGATCGATGAAGAAACGGCGGCCGATGGTAGCGCCGGGATGAATTTCAATGCCGGTGAAGAAACGCGTGATATGTGCGCTGAGCCGCGCCAGGAACAAGAATTTTTTGTTCCACAGCCAATGATTGAAACGGTGCATGAGGATGGCCTGGAAACCCGGGCAGGTAAATACCGTTTCAAGCGTTGAACGGGCAGCGGGATCACGCTCGAATACCACCTGGATTTCTTCTTTGATGGTTTCAAACATATAAGGACTATCTCATAAACAACGTCATTCTGTACATGGAGTGTACAGAATCTAGTGTCATGGAAGGCATCCTGCAGACTGGATACCAGCCCGCCGTTCCTGCGCGTCCTGCGCTCGCGGCATTTGTACTCCTGTACTTCATCCATGGCCGGCATGACGAAATTTTTTTAAGTTGTTTGTGCATAAAAAGGGTTTGAGAAAATTCCGTCAGTTTACCAGTTCTGCAATGCGTTTACGCTGTTCTTCAAGTTTGCCAATAATTGCCAGAGTTTCATTCAAACGCTCGCGTTCCTTGTAAACCACGTCTTCCGGTGCGCGATCAACGAAGTTTTTATTTTCCAGTTTGGAATGTATGCGCTGTTTGTCGTTGTTCAGTTTGTCAATTTCCTTTTCCAGCCGTTCCAGTTCCGCCCTCGGATCTATCAGATCAGCGAGAGGTACCAGGACAGTCATATCACCCGCAAGAGCAAAGACTGCATCATCCGGAGCAGTATCAATTTCAGAGATTGAATCTATCCTTGCCAGTGATTTCATATATTGCATATAATCCTTGAGCCAGATTTTTTCTCTTTGGTTACCATCCTTGACTTTGACTGCCAGAGGTTTGCCCGGAGAAATATCACGCTCGGCGCGTATGCGACGCACGGCAAGAATAAAACTCTTGACCCAGTTTATCATCTCAATAGTTTCTTTATCACACTCAATTTCATCCCTGGCCGGATAGGCTTGTAGCATGATCGTTTTCGCCTGCTTGTTGATCATTGGAGTAATGCGTTGCCACAACTCTTCTGTGATAAAGGGAATGAAAGGGTGTAACAATCGCAGCAGGAATTCCAGTACATTAATTAATGTATACAGTGTTCCGCGTTTTAATGCTTCGGATGAGTCAGAATCATTCAGTATGGTTTTGGAAAGTTCCAGATACCAGTCGCAATATTCATCCCAGGTAAATTCATACAAGGCCTGTGTAGCCAGATCAAACCGATAGGTATTGATTGCAGTAATGACTTCTTCTATGGTCTGTGCCAGCCGCGTGTTGATCCAGCGTTCAGCAAGACCGAATTCCCTGTTTCCGTTATTAATATCAATGGACTGAGATTCTACGTTCATTATTACATAACGTGTGGCATTCCAGAGCTTGTTGCAGAAATTACGATAACCACCAATACGCCCCACATCAAAACGAATATCACGCCCATGTGTGGCGAGCGATGCAAATGTAAAACGCAATGAATCAGTCCCATAGGCGGCAATGCCCTCCGGGAATTGTTTCCGTGTGGCCTTCTCGATCTTTTCTGCAAGATGCGATTGCATCATGCCGTTGATGCGTTTTTTGACCAGACTTTCCAGATCGATACCATCAATCAGGTCCAGCGGGTCGAGAATGTTGCCCTTGGACTTGGACATCTTCTGTCCTTCGGCATCGCGCACCAACCCATGCACATAGACCTCGCGGAATGGCACATCACCGGGAAATTTGAGGCCCAGCATGATCATGCGTGCGACCCAGAAAAAGATTATGTCGAAACCGGTAACCAGTACACTCGTTGGATAAAATGTATCCAGTTCCCCTGTTTGGTCCGGCCAGTCGAGTGTTGAAAATGGCCAGAGCGCAGAAGAGAACCAGGTATCCAGTACATCATCGTCCTGCTTTAACAGAATATCCGTATCGAGGTTTTCGCGTTGGCGGATCTCCGCTTCTGACTCCCCGACATAAATGTTTCCGTCTTGATCATACCATGCCGGGATCTGGTGCCCCCACCAGAGCTGGCGACTGATGCACCAGTCCTTGATATTGCACATCCATTCAAAATAAGTTCTGGACCAGTTTTCAGGAATGAACTTGATTTTACCGTCTTTTACAGCCTTGATCGCCGGATCAGCCAGCGGCGCGATCCGCACATACCATTGATCGGTGAGGTAAGGTTCGATCACTGCATTGGACCGATCGCCACGTGGCACCATGAGTTTATGGGGTTCGGTTTTTTCCAGCAGTTCTGCTGCTTCCAGATCAGCAATGACCTTTTTACGGGCGGTGAAACGATCTTGCCCCTGATATACGACTGGTGCATTTTCATTGATGATTGCATCAATGGTGAAGATGTTTATGAGTGGCAGATTATGGCGTTTGCCGACTTCGTAGTCATTGAAATCATGGGCCGGTGTGATTTTCACGCAACCGGTCCCGAATTCCGGATCGACATAATCATCGGCGATGAGGGGGATGGTGCGGCCGGTAAGTGGCAGGACGATTTGCTTGCCAATTAAATGCTTGTAACGTTCGTCATCGGGATGCACGGCCACAGCAGCATCACCCAGCATGGTCTCAGGGCGCGTGGTGGCAACAACAAGATGATCATTGCCATCAGCCAGCGGATAACGAATATGCCACAGATGACCGTTTTCTTCTTCCGAAATGACCTCTAGGTCGGAAATGGCGGTGTGTAACACCGGGTCCCAGTTGACCAGGCGTTTGCCGCGATAGATCAGTCCCTCGTTATACAAATCAATAAAGACTTTCCGCACGGCCTTTGATAAACCTTCATCCATAGTGAATCGTTCGCGTGACCAGTCCATGGAAGTGCCGAGGCGGCGCAGTTGCCTGGAAATAGTATTTCCGGATTCCTGTTTCCACACCCATACCCGTTCCACAAATTTTTCACGGCCCAGATCATGCCGGGAAATGCCCTGCTGTTCGAGTTGACGTTCCACCACCATCTGTGTGGCAATACCCGCATGATCAGTTCCACATTGCCATAGCGTTTTATCTCCCAACATGCGGTGATAGCGGATGAGGATATCCATCAGCGTATGTTGAAAAGCATGGCCCATATGCAGGCTGCCGGTAACATTCGGTGGCGGTAGCATGATGCAATAACCCGGGCCATTTCCTGCAGGTGCAAAATAATTGTTTTCTTCCCAGGTCTGATACAGGGGCGATTCAATGGCCTGGGGATTGTAGGTCTTTTCCATGTATTGCAGTCAGTCAGGGTTAAAAACACAGGTTATTTTAAAAGTGCGGCATTATGCCAGCAAAGCGGGGAGTTAACAGCTAAAGGTTGGCTAAAATTATCTATTTTTGCCTGTCTTCGCCCTCTGTTTTGTCGGGATGCGTGGCTGTTTTGTGTGGCCGCTGTTCTTCAAGCTGGGCCTTGATTTCCGTAATAATGCTGTCCTTTATGGCATCTTTCAGGATGCTGACCAGTTCATCCAGTTCACCGGTCAGTTTCTGGTCCATATTATCAATCAGGTGAGCCAGCTGGTCGCGGCTGATGCCGTTATCTGGTTCATCATCGGCAGTTTCATGCTGTTCCCGTATTTGAAAGTCTTCATCTTCAAAATAGATATCGTCCGGGTCTATGGCTTCATCCAGTACGGGTATTGCCGGGTGTGTATTGATTGTGACTGTTGCCTTGTCGGCGATGAGATTTTCCAGTTCCTCGATGGAACTGCCCAGTTCAGTCCCATAGGATTTTTGTGGCGGGTGTTTCTGGCCGGTTTCTTTAGTCATAATCCACTTTAACTGTGTGACTGTGCATTTCATGGCCGCCATCACGATAAGCCCGGTAATGGTTACGTGCCATCCCTCGCTCTGCTTCACTGCCAGCAACTATTTCGACAATTCTAGCAAATCTTTCGGCAGATGTGGGGATGTTCACATTCAGATTTATCATGACATTGCAGTTATCGGGCACTGGTTCTTGCCAGCCGATAATGACCGGTGTGTCTATCGGGCCTGACTGGCCGGTCAGAGAGTGTGGTATGAAGCTGATGTCGTGATATGTCCATAAAAGGTCATCCAGTTTGATAGCAGTCTCTCTTGAAGTCGTATGAATATAGACATTGTGGCCACGCCGCCAGGCTTTGTTAGCAATCGAACAGGCAAACCGGTCCCGGCCACTGTTTTCCGGCAGGATGTAGAAATCCACCCGGCTCACTACCTACTCTTGTCCAGCAGGTATTGTGTAAGCAAGGGGACTGGTCGTCCGGTGGCGCCTTTGTTTTTCCCGGACGTCCAGGCGGTTCCGGCGATGTCCAGATGGGCCCAGTGGTATTTTTCAGCGAAGCGTGACAGGAAACAGGCCGCTGTGATGGTGCCCGCTTCACGTCCACCGATATTGGCCATGTCGGCAAACGGACTGTCCAGTTGCTTGTTGTATTCTTCCCATAAAGGCAATTGCCAGGCCCGGTCGCCACTGCTTTCGCCCGCATTGAGCAGATCGCGGGCCAGCGGGTTGTGATTGCTGAGCAACCCCGATGCATGATTGCCGAGCGCGATCACGCAGGCCCCGGTCAGGGTTGCAATATCAATGACGACCTGTGGATGAAAACGTTCTGAATAAGTCAATGCATCACACAGTATCAGGCGGCCTTCAGCATCGGTGTTCAGGATTTCGACAGTCTGGCCCGACATACTTTTGATAATGTCGCCGGGTTTGGTGGCCCTGCCATCGGGCATATTTTCCGTGGTCGGGATTACACCGACAACATTGATAGGTAATTCTATATCAGCCACGGCCAGTAGTGTGCCCAGAACACTTGCCGCACCACACATGTCATATTTCATTTCATCCATCGCCGCTGCCGGTTTGATGGAAATGCCCCCGGTATCAAAAGTAACACCTTTGCCAACCAGGACTATGGGTTTCACTTCTTTTTTTGCCCCCTTATATTCCAGAGTAATGAGTTTTGCCGGCTCAACACTGCCACGAGTCACTGACAGCAGGGTGTTCATGCCGAGTTTGGTCATGTCATCCTCATCCAGCACGGTGACTTTGATTGACCGGTGCAATTTTCCGAGATTTTTGGCCTGTTCTGCCAGATGAACGGGTGTGCAAATATTCGCAGGGCGGTTCGCGAGGTCGCGGGTCAGCTTGATGCCTTTTACAATAGCCATCGCGTGTTTCGCTGCAAGCTCGCCATCAGGCAGTTCCTTGCGTGTGGGTACGGTCAGTACCAGTTTCTTGATTTGTCTGCGGTTGGGTTTGTTCTTGGTTTTATATTCATTGAATTGATAAAGGGTACCTTCTGTCGCTTCAATGGTCTGCCGAATCTTCCAGTAATAATCACGATTCCTGACGTTCAGTTCAGAAAGATAACTGACAGCTTCCATGGCGCCGGTTTCTTTCAGTTCCTTGATGCTGTTGGTGATGATTGTCCGGTACTGACTGTCTGTCAGATCGCGTTCTTTGCCACAACCTATCAACAACACGCGATCGGCCAGTAAACCGGGAACATTATGCAATAACAGAGATTGTCCTGATTTCCCCTCGATATCCCCACGGCGGATCAAATTGGAAAGAAATTTTTTGCTGATATTATCAATGGCCTTGGCAGCGGGTGTCAGGCGCCGGGGCTCAAATATACCCACAATCAGGCAGGCGGTGCGCTGTTTTTCCGGATTGCCGCTTTTTATAAGGAATTCCATGGATTACCTCGTTGATTTTTAATAAAATTATATGAATTTTGTTAATATTATTCCGGTTTTATTGGCCGGATGCCACGGTATTTGCTATTTTTCAAGTTTATTCATTTATAACCGTGAGTGCAAAATCCCGGGATGATGACAGGAAAACACCAAATTGATAATTGAACGTTATATTAACCGGGAAATCCTGCAAAGATTACTCTGGATTGGTATTTTGTTGTTGCTTATCTTCACAACAAACAAATTTGTTGATTATCTGGGTGATGCAGCTGCAGGCAAGATACCTGCGGATTATGTATTCAAGCTTCTCTGGCTAAGGATGCTGGCGATGCAGACAGAAGTATTACCCATGTTGATATTCCTTGCCGTAATTCTGGCATTTGCAAGACTGAATCAGGATAATGAACTGGCCGTACTTGCAGCCGCTGGAGTTGGAAAACGTCAGCAATTGAAAATAGTGTTGCGGTTCACTCTTGTGTTTTCGTTACTGGTAGCTTTTATCGCGTTTTTCGCTGCGCCATGGGCAAAATTAAATATTAGCAAATTGAAAATACAGGCCTGGCAGGAAGCAAATATTACCGGTTTGACCGAGGGGAAATTCAAGGAATTAGGAAAGGGCAACAGTGTTGTTTACATTGAAGATCTCTCGGCTGATAAAAATGCTATGAAGAAAGTGTTCCTGCAAATTCAGGAAAAAGACAAAAACAACGTGGTTAAATCGGATTCTGCCTATTTTGATGTTGATAAAAAATCCGGAAACCGGTTTATCGTTTTTAAAAATGGCAGGCGTTATCTCGGACAACCGGGGACACAGGATTACCAGATTGCCGAATATGAAAAATATGCGGCTCTTGTTCAGCTGAACGATGACAAAAGCGAAGTAACCAGTGCGGAAGCAGCCTCAACATACCAGTTACTAACTACAAGAAACCCGAAACACAGTGCTGAATTACAATGGCGCATTTCATCGATAGTAATATGCATTCTGCTTGCCATTCTTGGGGTTTTATTGAACCAGTATCCATTCGGACAGAAGCCTTTCACACTGCTATTGTCCGGGATCCTTATCTATTTTATCTTTAACAATCTGCTGGGTGTATCCAGGACACTGCTGGAGAAAGAGCATGTGCCCTCTTATCTGGGGTTATGGTGGGTACATGTATTGCTGATACTGTCCATCCTGATTATCTACAACTATCAAACCATTGTTCAGCGACAAAGACGTAATACTGACGTACAAATATTGCCTGCCGAAAAATGAAGATACTAGACCGGTATATTGCTGTCACTCTCCTGCAAACAACAGCAATAGCACTGATAGTGCTGCTTAGCCTGTTTACATTTCTTTCGCTTATTGATCAACTGGAAGAAACCGGCCGTGGAAATTATGACGTTATTACAGCCATAAAATATGTATTATTGATACTACCCCGTATTGCATATGAACTCATACCGATTGCTGCAGTTATGGGTAGTATGACGACACTTGGAATTCTGGCGCATAATAGTGAACTGGTGATAATTCGTGCAACCGGCATGTCGCTGTTCAGGCTTGGTTATGCGTTTGTCAAGGGTGGCGTGGTTATTATTATTTTCGCGGTCGTAATTGGTGAATTTATCGCGCCATATTGTGAACAAACCGCGCAACATATGCGTTCAGTCGCATTAACACAACAAATTGCATTAAAAACAAAAAACGGGTTCTGGTCTCGTGACGGGTCCAGTTTTATCAATATACGGAAAATACTGCCCGGCGATCAGGTCGAGGATATTTATATATACGAATTTGATAAAGAGGATAGACTGCGTATAAGCACATATGCAAAACGTGCGGAATATCTGAATAATCAGTGGTTGCTTGAAGATATCGAGCAGTCGATTATAGAAAAAGAAAAGATAACAAAAAAATACCTGAAATTTGCCGCATGGGAGTCGCTTCTAAATCCGGAAGTCCTGAATTTGTTAACCATGAAGCCACAGTATTTAACATTATTGGAATTGTATAATTATATCAATTATCTGAGACAGAACGGCCAGAACAGCAAGCTATATGAACAGGCATTATGGTCCAAAATAATTAATCCATTAACCATTATTGCCATGGTCATGCTTGGAGTACCGCTCGTCAACGCCCATGCAAGAACGGATTCTGTCAGCCAGCGGGTTTTTATGGGTTGTTTTATCGGTATTGCATTCCATATTTTCAATCAGGTATCCGGGCAAATGGGAGTGGTTTATTCAATAAATCCTGCCGCAAGTGCCATTATCCCGACAGTGCTGATTTTGACCGGAACATTCTGGATGATGCGTAAAAACATAAGACTTGAATAGAAGTTAATCCGGGACGATAAACAGAAATGTTCCTGAATAACGATCGTGGAAAGCGAGCTTGTCAGTATCAAACACTGACCAGAAAAAACCAGCGCCGATAAAAACCAGGGAAATAATTGCCAGCAGGAACCGTATTGCCGCCTTCCTCCAGCTGACATTTGCAGAGTTAATTTCTTTCAGTTTTATTTTCCATGCCAGCATACCCAGAGTTTGACCGCCGTGTGTCCATTGCCAGGTAAAATACAGACAGGAGATACAGAAAATATAAATGCTAAATGGCAGGTTGCCACTGGCTATGGCTTGACCCTGTGTAAAGGGCATCATGATAAACGTGCTAAAAAAAAGAACAGCGGATAGCAGGATACAGTCATAAAAGATAGCAGCCAGCCGGCGCAAAAGACCACAGATTTTAATTATCTGAATGTTTTTATCTGTCCCCATAATAAAAATACCGGCGCTCTACTACGCCGGTAATTCTATTAATTACAAATCAATCAACCGACAGATTTGACTCGATTTACTTTTAATTCAGTCTGCTATCAGGCAGAATCTGAATTTATCTTATCTGGCTTTTAGCGATAAGTAACCGATACCAGCTGTTGCGCCTACGCCTGTTCCGGCTTCAAGCGCAAGTGGTACCAATGCAACACTATCATTACCACCGCCAATAAGCGCAGCTGCACCTACACCCACTCCCAAAGCAGCAGATGCTTTTCCGCCAGTATAGGTACCATTAAGCGCGGTTGACCAGTCAACTGTACTTCCGGTTGAGGCCAACACGCTATATGCCATTGTAGACTGCTCTGTCCATTGCAAGTCGAGACCAAGCCCGATTCCTGCTTCACCATCGTAGTAGTCTTTGACCCCGCCATGATCAAATACACAATCGAACGATGCGCTGGAATGAATAAGCAAATTTACCTTTGATCCTGCAATATACTTACATGTAACTACACCAACCTCTCCTTTGGCATCTTCTGCTATAGCGGACGGGGTATACGCCATAACAAGGGTAGCCAGTAAAAAAGAGAAATATTTCATATTTAAAACTTTCATTGTATTTATCTCCTTAATTCTTGATTAATCGTCAAACATTGCTTAGCCACTGCAATCAGCTGATTTTACCTAAAATGCTTTCTTGAGGATAGTAAACTATATTGGAGCATAGTGCTCCCTGAACGCCGGTACACGGAAGCAACGGCCCGGAGTGTAGCGAAGTTAGAAATATTGCGTCATGGATGGCTGATATGGCGCTCCCTAGGGGACTCGAACCCCTGTTTTCGCCGTGAGAGGGCAACGTCCTGGGCCACTAGACGAAGGGAGCAATGATTAAGTTCGGGTAATTATATCGGGTTCTCGTCTTTGAGTGGATTACTAAACTTTAGCAGGCATCCATGCCGCGGGATTCTTGTCAGAGTTTGAACCCGGCCTCGCCATCCGCTGGCCCGGCGCTGACTCACACCATCCATGGTGTTTGCCCTGCGGGCAACACTATATGTGTTGTCCAAATGACAGCTTTAACTGCCCGAAGGGTGCAATAAAGGAAAATATTGCATCCAAAAGACACATTAAAGTGTCATTCCCCTGGTGCAATTCACCCAGTGGACGAAGGGATCTTTTGGCATGATATAAACACGGGAATTGCTGTATTATACGTGCGTGTTGCAATTACACAAATTATCCCCGCCATTTGGTACGACCGTGTTATATAAAATACTGTTGTTGATTAAATATGTTAAATACAGATTCAAAAAATAAAGTCTCAAGGCTGAAATTTGAACCGAAAATCATCCCCCGTTCAGAGCACAATATCTCACGGTCTGATATCAGTGAAAACGCCCTCAAGGTACTTTACCGTCTGAAAACTGCTGGCTACAAAGCCTACCTCGTAGGAGGCGGTGTCCGCGACCTATTGTTGAATTTGAAGCCCAAGGACTTTGACGTGGTTACCGATGCCCGTCCTGAGCAGATCCGCGAATTATTCCGTAATTGCCGTTTGATAGGCCGCCGTTTCCGTTTGGCCCATATCCGTTATGGGAACGAAATTATAGAAGTCTCTACCTTCCGGGCGGCACATCATGTAGCCAATGGTGAGGGGCATATCGAGGATGGCCGTATCATACGTGATAATGTTTACGGTGATATTGATGATGATGCCTGGCGGCGTGATTTCACGGTTAATGCCCTGTTCTACAATATTGAGGATTTCTCAATTATCGATTATGTCGGTGGACTCAACGATATCAAGACCAGACAGTTGCGTTTAATCGGGAATGCTGAGGAGCGTTACCGTGAAGACCCCGTCAGGATGCTACGTGCCGTGCGCTTTGCTGCAAAACTGGGGTTTACCCTGCATCCACTGACAGAGCAACCGCTCTTTGAACTGGATAATTTACTGCAGGATATCCCTTCCGCCCGTTTGTTTGAGGAATTCATGAAATTATTTATGACCGGCATGGCACTGGAAATCTATCATCAATTGTGCCGTTATGGTTTGTTTGAGCATTTATTCCCTGAGACTGCACATGCACTGGCGCAGGATAATGAAGGTTATACACACCGGTTACTGGACGGCGTTTTTGCCAATACCGATGCCAGAATAGCAGAAGGCAAGCCGGTTACGCCGGCTTTCCTGATAGCAGCATTGTTATGGCCTTCGCTCGTGCGTCTTGGGGAAGATTATAAAAGTAATGGCCTGGCAGAAATGGATGCAATACAACTGGCCAGTGATGCGGTCATTTCAAAACAGGTCAGCACGATTGCCTTGCCAAGAAGATTCACCCAGGTATCCAGGGAGATATGGGCATTGCAGATCAGGCTCAAGCACCGCCGGGGTAACCGGCCCTTGCGCCTCTTGTCACATCCTCGTTTTCGGGCAGCCTATGATTTTATGTTATTGAGAAAGCAGGCTGGCGAAGAACTGGGTGATCTGGCGGAATGGTGGACTGACTTTATGGAGCAAAACAGCCATCTGTTGGCTGATCCGGCCGCACCAACCAGTATTAAAACCAGACGTCCACGCAAACGTAAACGCCGCTTCAATTAGAATTATGGCTATGACCGATGCCTATATCGGACTGGGAAGTAATCTGGATGGCCCGGAAGATCAACTGCAAATGGCAATAAAATCCCTGCAGCATTTACCGGCAACAACCCTGATACGAGTCTCCTCATTTTACCGGACCCGGCCGGTAGGACCGGAAGGGCAACCTGATTACATCAATGCAGTGGTATTGATTAAAACCGGTTTGACGGCCAGTGATTTGCTAAAACATATGCAGGCAATAGAAGACAGTCAGTACAGGACCAGGAATATACACTGGGGCCCCAGGACGCTGGATCTTGATCTGTTGCTATATGGCGAGTCCATTATTCATGATGTTGACTTGAACGTACCGCATCCGGAGTTGCATAAACGCGGATTTGTACTATATCCCCTTTATGAAATATCCCCGGAAATAGTCATCCCGGGATATGGGTCGATCGCAAAATTATTGCAGAATGCAAATCCCGATGATGTGCAGAAATTGTCAGTTTCATGAACAAGAATTTTCCTGATTACATTGTGGTTGAAGGTCCTATCGGTGTCGGCAAGACATCGCTGGCAAAGCGTCTGGCCGAAACATTCAATGTGGAAGTCATGCTGGAATCTGCAATAGAAAACCCGTTCCTGCCGGCATTTTATGAAAACCGGCGTTCTGCCGCCTTACCGGCACAGTTGCATTTTCTTTTCCAGCGGGCCAGGCAGACCGCAGCACTGCATCAAACTGATATGTTCAGGCCGGTACACATCGCCGATTTTCTGATTGAGAAAGACCGGCTGTTCGCCAAAGTAAACCTGAGTGATGCTGAGTATGATTTATACCGCCAGGTTTATGAACGGCTCATACCGCAATGCCCGGCTCCTGATCTGGTGATTTATTTACAGGCAAAACCGGAAATATTATTAAACCGGGTACTGGAGCGTGGTATCGATTACGAAAAAAATATCGATGCCGGTTATCTGAAAAATATATCTGATGCCTATATTGATTTTTTCTATCATTATGATGCTTCACCGCTATTAATAATCAATACAGAAAATTTTGATCTGGTGAACGGCCAGGAGAACTATAATCTTCTGGTTGAACATATACGCAAACTCCCACCGGGAAGGCATTATTTCAATCCACAGGGTTTATAAAGAAAATTATTTATGCAAAAGGTTACACTGAATACCTTGAATGAAATGAAAAAGCAGGGCAGAAAAATCGCCTGTCTGACTGCCTATGATGCCGGTTTTGCCAGATTACTGGATCAGGCCAGTGTGGATGTAATACTGGTGGGCGATTCACTGGGGATGGTGCTGCATGGAGAAAATACCACACTCAAGGTCAGCATGAATGACATGATCTATCATACCCGTATCGTGAAAGCAGGATGCAGACGGGCATTGATAGTCGGTGATATGCCGTTCATGAGTTATGCAACACCTGCTCAAGCCCTGGGTAATGCCGCAAGATTGATGAGTGAAGGAGGCGCGGAGGTCGTTAAATTTGAAGGTGGTGCAGTTGTTGCTGATACTATCAGTCATCTTGATCGTCACGGGGTTCCGGTGTGTGCACACCTGGGATTGATACCACAATCGGTTCATAAACTCGGTGGTTATCATGTGCAGGGCCGCGACAAGCAAACAGCAAAACAGATTTTAAATGACGCAAAATTACTGGAGAAAGCCGGTGCAGCAATGCTGGTGCTGGAATGTGTGCCACACCAGCTTGCCGGAGAAGTGACCGGCGTATTATCAATACCTGTTATTGGCATAGGGGCCGGCGCTCAATGCGACGGCCAGGTGCTGGTACTTTACGATATACTGGGAATAACAGAACGCCAGCCCCGGGTTTCAAAAAATTTTCTCGAATCGGAAACATCAATTCAGGCTGCAATTGAAAAATATGTTAATGCTGTCAGGGTTGGTGAATTTCCTGCTGCTGAACATCAATTCTGAACATGCTGGAAATCGACAGGATTTTTCCATTGCGAGAGCAATTGTCCTCCTGGCGTCAGTCAGGACAAAGTATTGCACTGGTTCCGACCATGGGCAATCTTCATGCAGGTCATTTGTCCCTGGTGGATAAGGCAAAAACGGTTGCAGACAGGATTGTTGTTACGATTTTTGTTAATTCAATGCAGTTTGTGGCGGGTGAGGATTTTGCCAGTTACCCACGTACTATTGGCCAGGATCGGGCAAAGTTGGCAGCCATAGGGACAGACATCTTGTTTCATCCGTTGGAAGAAGAAATTTTTCCGGAGTCTCCGGAACAACACACCACGGTAATGGTACCATCGCTGGATAATATTTTTTGTGGTAAGTTCCGGCCCGGGCATTTTGCCGGCGTGGCAACAGTTGTTGCCAAACTGTTAAATATCATACAACCGGATGTTGCCGTTTTTGGCGAAAAAGATTACCAGCAATTGCTGGTGATCAAACAACTGGTCAGGGATTTAAGCATGCCTGTCAGGATAATAGACTCACCAACAGTGCGTGAAAGTGATGGTCTGGCCATGAGTTCTCGTAATATTTATCTCAACGCTGAAGAGAGAATGATCGCACCTATGCTTTTTCAGGTGTTGAGCCGCATGAAAGACGAGATTATAAATGGCAATAGTGCATACACGGAAATAGAACAGCGGGCACAAGATGAACTGGGTCAGGCAGGATTTGCAACAGAATATGTTGCTATTCGTGCTGCTAATAATCTGGCAGAAGCAGGAACAGGTGATCTGGTGGTGTTAGCCGCGGCCCGTTTGGGCACAGCCAGGCTTATAGATAATGTGGTTATCAGGCGTTGAATCAAGGGAAATTTTCCGCCATACTTTGCGTCCCTGGACCGCAATATTTTCATAAACTATGCAAATTACTGTTTTAAAAGCCAAATTTCACTCAGCCTGCGTGACCCATGCGGAACTTGAATATGACGGGTCTTGCGCAATTGACGGCGTGTTGCTTGAAAAGGCAGGGATTCATGAGTATGAACAAATACAGATTTACAATATTAATAATGGTGAGCGTTTCTCCACTTACGCCATCCGGGCGCAGGATCACTCGGGTATTATTTCCGTAAACGGTGCCGCAGCGCATAAGGCCAGTCCCGGCGACCGCATTATTATCTGCAGTTACGGCGTGATCAATGAAAGTGAAATTATTAAATACAAACCCACGCTGATCTACCTGGACGAGCATAATAATATTACGCGGATACTGGATCATATCCCCGTTCAGGCCGCCTGATTCAGGCCAGTCTGGCCGGCCATTTTTTCAGTTTCCTTGGCAGTGTTCTTCTGTGCAGGCCAGGCTTACTGCCTTTCCTGTGGTCATGAAGTATCAGTTATCCTGGCCTGGTTCTTGCCAACTTTAAAGAATATTGCTGATTATAACAATTCACCTCATCTACCCAGCTGTGGTAATTAGTCACATAATACAGAATTATTTGAATACCGTATTATTAGCATGATGAGTACTGCTGCAGTTATTATCATAGGTAATGAAATCCTCTCCGGGCGCACCCGTGACGCCAATTTGCCTTTCCTCGGCAAACGTCTTGCGGAACTGGGTATCAACCTGCTGGAAGTCAGTATTATCCCTGATGATGAACAAACCATCATCAATACAGTTAATCAATACCGGCAAAGATTTACTTATGTCTTTACTACGGGAGGAATTGGACCGACTCATGATGATATTTCGACTGTTTCAGTCGCAAAGGCATTTAATATACCACTGGAAATAAATTCGGAAGCGGTAGGATATCTCGAAAATTATTATGAAGCGGGGACGATTAATAATGCCAGGTTGAAAATGGCTCACATACCCGTGGGGGCAACTTTGATCAAAAACCCGATCAGTGCTGCCCCCGGATTTCAGCTGGAAAATGTATTCGTAATGCCTGGCGTGCCTGAGATCATACAGGCGATGTTTGATGGAATCTCAGACCGTCTTGTTGGCGGTCCTCCGGTATTAACCCGGACGATAGCGACCGATCTGCGTGAAAGTATACTGGCAGAGGGACTGGAGATAATTCAGAACCAATATCCTGAAGTTGCCATTGGCAGCTATCCTTATTTCAGGATGGGGAGACTGGGCGTAAACCTGGTCATGCGCTCAACTCTTTCTGCCAATCTGGACCGTGTTTACAAAGATATAGAATGTTTGATCCATCAATCGGGAGGAGAAATAATCAGTGCAGAATAGGGCTTTCGTTACAGGAAATTTGTAATCAATCTGAAGCGCAGGATTTGCAGGTGCGGGTATAGGGGATGGTCTTCAAGCGTTCCATTTCAATTTCAACACCGCATTTGTTACAGATACCATACTCGTTGTTTTCAATTCTTTTTATAGCGTCTTCAATATCCGCCAGTTCTGTTCTGGCCAGACTGTCAAGAGTATATACTACTTCATCATTGCCACGCCCGGCTGCCTGTTCGTCAAAGCTTTTTGATACTGGTTCGCCGCTATGATGTATATGCTCATGGGTCTTATCAATCCTTTCTTCCACCTGTTTTTTCAGATTCAATAACAGATCATTAAACTCATTTTTATTGATCATGTAATGAATACTGTATGCATGGTATGAAGCAGCGCGATTACTCATCCGGCGATTGATGTGCACCGGAGCTCAGGTAATTCTCATCACGCCATCTTTTCACGATAAGACGGAAAATATCTGATTCAGTAATCAAGCCCGCCAGTTCATTATTGGCATCGAGCACAGGCAAGCCCCCGATTTTATTGTCCAGCATCAATTCAGCGGCATGACCAATTGTTGAAGTCTGATAGATGGTGACAGGCTTGTTTTGCATGGCAACTGAAACAGTCAAGGTGGACAGGTAACGGTATGCTTCTTCAAGGGACAGTGAATGCTTGATATCAGAAGGCTTCGCTTCAAGAATGTCCTTCAATGTAATGATGCCAGTGAGCTTCTTGCCGTCATTAACAACCGGTAACCTCCGGATTTTATTTTTTTGAAGTAATTCGTAGGCTGCAGCCAACGTTGCATACGGGGTCACAGTGACCACGTAAGGATTCATAATGTCACTGACAGATTCCTGTACCAGGCTCTTCATAATATTTACGTCCTACATTAGCAAACGACTGATATCAAGCTAGCTTCTTTTAATACCAAATATCTTGATCCAGATCAATAAATAGACGGGTGATGAGTATTAAGTGAGATGTATGGGCAGCAGGATTAAACATGGCCATGATATGCAGGTTTTGTCTGCAGAAATATCATGAGGGCAAATCAGTTATGGCAGGGCACAGCCTGTTTTTATACAAGGCATATTTTGAACCGGTATGACCTGATCTGAATTAACTTCTCCAACATTCAATAAATATTGTCCGTATGTTATTTACGGCTTCAGGGAAAAGGCGAATTACTGACAAATCAGGGTGTTCAGAGTTACTGATGAATCCGGATTGAAGTATAAATTTTGCCTTTAATCCGCTATAGTTAGCCGGAAAGAATGCTGAAAAAGCCGGCTCAAACCAGGTGATGGAACATTGTCAAGATCACAAGTAATTGATTTTTCAAAAATTAAAATCTCCTGTGGGGACTGTAATATACATGAATTGTGTTTGCCTCGTGGCCTGGAATTGCAGGACCTGGAACAGCTTGAAAAAGTCATAAAACGCACCCACCCCCTGCAAACCGGAGATTACCTGTTCCGTGCAGGTCAGGAATTCCAGTATATCTATGCCCTGCGGTCCGGCTCAATCAAACTGAACCTGATGGACGAACAGGGTAACGATCAGATCCTTGGCTTTTATTTTCCCGGCGAGATTCTTGGCCTGGATGCCATAGATAAAAAACAGCATCTTTGCAGTGCCGTGGCCCTGGAAACCAGCAGTTATTGCGCATTTTCGTTTTCTAATCTATCAGAAATATGCCAGTTGGTTCCGGGTTTGCAAAACCAGATGTTAAGACTGATGAGCAGGGAACTCACCCATGAAAATGAACTGTTACTGATGATAGGCACAAAGAATGCTGAAGAACGAATGGCGACTTTTCTGATCACTCTGTCCAGCCGTTTTCACCAGTTGGGATATTCAGCCAAGGAAATCAAACTCTCCATGTCCAGGCAGGAAATAGCAAACTATCTGGGACTGACGATAGAAACAGTCAGCCGCATCATGAGCCGTTTTCAGCGGGAACAACTGATAAGCGTTAACCGCAAACAGGTTAATATCAAGAATCCGGATGTATTGAAGCACATCTCTTCAGGTAGTAATGCCGGATCCGGCAAAGTTCAATGGTATAAACAGTAAAAAGCCGGCTTGCCTCAGGCAGGTAATGCAAATCTACAGGCTATTCTTTACCCGTGCTATTTGGTCCGGGTCAATCGGCGCTTATTTAATTGCATGGAAATAATCAACCCGCTCATCGCTTTCAATCTGGGTTTGTTCAGTACTCTGCATTGTCTGGGTATGTGTGGAGGAATAATTGGCGCCTTGAGTCTGAGTACACCAACAAAAACGCACAATCATCCTGTGAGCCGGGCCGGATTTGTCTTTGCTTATAATATTGGCAGGGTATTCAGTTATACCCTGGCTGGCGCCATTACCGGATTTTTTGGTGAACGACTTGTGACTATGATCATGCCTGACACCGGTCATCGGGCATTGCAGTTTATAGCCGCTGTTGTTCTTGTACTGATCGGGTTGCATCTGGCTGGCTGGTTGCCGAAGTTAAGGCTTATTGAATCTTCCGGCCTGAAATTGTGGCAAACGATTCAGCCTGCAGGCCGGCATTTTTTCCCGGTAAACAGAATGGACAAGGCGCTGATGGTTGGCATTATCTGGGGATGGTTACCCTGTGCACTGGTCTATTCTGTATTGTTATGGTCACTGACCAGCGGCAATGCCTGGACCGGAGCTTTGTTGATGTTCGCTTTTGGTTTGGGCACATTGCCGGGTATGATTACAGCCGGCATAATGGGAAGCAGGTTGCTGGATGTATTGAAACAAAAAGTATTTCGTATCTGGGCCGGGGTCATCATTATTCTGTTCGGGGCATCCTCACCATTTTTATATACAGCACATCATTTTCAGGAACACAGCCATAACCATGAACAACATTCCATAGTTCAATTTCCTTAAACCAGCCGGTTAATCCTGTTTTTCCGCAGTATCATCATTATCCATCAGGATTTGGTGTGAAGGTTTTTCCAGATCATCGAATTGTCCGGATCTGACGGCCCAGAGAAAAAAACAGAAGATAACCACGATCAGTACCAATGAAATAATAATCAGCAGGTAAATGATATTCATGTTTGATTATGCAACGGTCTGTTTGTTGATTCTGAGTGAATTCACAATGACCAGCAGGGAACTTGCCGACATACCGAGAGCCGCCATCCACGGGGTGAGCAGTCCGGAGACTGCTGCTGGTAATGCGATGATGTTATAGGCCAAGGCCCATAGCAAATTCTGTTTGATGATCTTCATGCACCGGTTTGCGACAAGATAGATATGAACGATATTCATCAGGTTGGAACCCAGCAGTATAATATCTGCGTTGAGCTTGGTCAGATCAGTGCCACTGCCCATGGCAAACGATACATCAGCCTTGGCCAGCACGGGCGCATCATTAATCCCGTCCCCGGCCACGGCCACAATCGATTTCTGACTTTGCAGTCCTTCTATGACAGACATTTTATCTGCTGGTTTCAGTCTGGCATATGCTTCATTGATACCTGCTGATTTGGCGAGTTTGCCGACAGACTGCTGATTGTCGCCGCTGATAATCATGGTCCTGATACCATAAGCGTTGAAATGACTAATCACCTTTTTAATGCCGGGCCGCTCCTCGTCAGTAAAATAAAATGCAGCCAGGACTTCATTCTCACCGGCGAGAAATACGCAGTGTTCAGCCTGTTCTGCGGGTATTCTGGAATCATCAAACCTGGCGCCCAGACTATTTTTTATAAACTGACTGGTGCCGATGTAATATTTTTTATTGTTAACCATTCCGGTAATACCCTCACCCGGAGTATTCCGGATATCCGTCGCCAGATATGTAGTGTTCGTATTATCAATCTCCCTGAATGCTCTCGCGACAGGATGTTCAGACTCCGCCTCCAGACTTTGAGCTATTGATACAATATCTGTTTGCGGCCTGTTACCCTGAGGGATAATCCGGCTGATTTTGAGTTTACCTTCAGTGAGAGTGCCCGTTTTATCAAAGACCAGATGCGTAATTTTTGTAATTGTCTGCAAAGAATCACCTTTAATGACAGCAACACCCCGGGTTAAAAGATTATTTATTGCCACGGTTATCGAAACAGGCGTTGCCAGGGCCAGCGCACAGGGACAGGTTACTACCAGTATGGCGATGGTGACCGGCAGCCACATGTCTTTATCTGTTTGCCACCAATACCAGGCAGCAGCTGCGGCAATAATCAGGACGCCTGATAAAAACCATCCGGCTATCCTGTCAACAAACATCGTCACGGGAAGTTTTTCCGACTGGGCCTTTTCTATCAGGTTACATATGCGGGAAAAAGATGTGTCATGACCTGTCGCAGTAACCTTGACCTGAATCGGTGAATCAATATTGGTGCTGCCGCTGCAGATCTGGTCACCCGGTTTCCTGATGACCGGAACAGCTTCCCCGGTAATGTTTGCTTCATCTACGGTGGTATTTCCGTTAACAACCAGTCCATCAATCGGGATGGTTTCACCAGGTTTGATAAGGACGATATCGTTTTTTTTCAATTCAATCACCGGGACGGGATTTTCTGAATAGCCCGAAGGAGAATCTTCCAGCCGGATGATCACTGAAGGTATGATCTTCTCCAGATTGTCCATATGATTCGCTGCCTTGTTACGGGCGGTAAATTCCAGATAGCGGCCAGTCAGCAGGAAAAACACCAGCATGGTCACCGAGTCGTAATAAACTGTGCCTGTTCCAACTACTGTGAACCAGACACTGGCCAGATAGGCAAGACTGATCCCCAGTGCTATCGGCACATCCATTTCTATCCGTTTATTGCGTATGGCCCGCCAGGAGTTTGTGTAAAAAGGCTGCGCGCAAAAAAACATCACAGGCGTAGTGAGTATAAAACTTACCCAGCGTAAAAAATTCCTGTGTTCGGCGTCTATCCATTTCCATTCACCGGCATAAAGCGCAATCGCTATCATCATCACCTGCAGACTGAGCAGACCCGCCAGTCCAAGACGCAATAGTTGAATTTTTTTCTCTTTATCAAGCAGTTCCTGGCGTTTGACCGGATTATAAGGGAAGGCCTTGTATCCGAGATGGTAAATATGTCCGAGTATGTTACTGAGCCTGATAATTGTGTCATCCCACCGGATTAATGCTTTGCCCGAAGTGTAATTGACAGCAATACTGGTTATTCCGGGCTGTGCCGCGAGATGAGTTTCATTCAGCCAGGCACAGGCAGGACAAACGATCCCATCGATAATCAAATTTGCCTCACGCTGGTTGCTGCCGATTTCCACGACAAAAGGTTTCTGAAAATCCGGATTATCATAAATTTTCAGATCAAGGATGGACTCAGGTGAAGATAATTCAGGTTTGGGTGGTAGTTTGGAACGGTAACGGTAATAATTTCCCAGGCCAAATTCATTGATTGCCTGTGCAACCGCCCTGCATCCCTGGCAACACATGTGACGCTCCATGCCATCAATGGCAATTTTGATATCAGTATTATCAGGAATAATTTCACCGCAGTGATAACAGTTTTCTTTTTCTGCAGAAACTGCCCTGTCTATAGCGGTTGCAATGTTCATCTATGGATTTGCTGACAGTGGTTAATATTTATTTAAAGGATAGACTCTACATGAATTAAATAAAACATCTGTATTAATTCCCTGAAAACCGGGTGCTTGATTTTGTTATTTGATCCGGATCAAGTCCCCGCTGCCTGTTTGCTGGCAGACTCGCGCAAAAATTATTTTTATATATGGTCACAATGCGAGGAGAATCGGGTGAAATCAACCAAAATCATATTTAATCGTTTATTATTTTTAATTATTCTGAGTAGCAGCCTGCCGTTACAGGCGGAACAAGGCGACTGGCTGGTCCGGGTCAGGGGCATCGTCGTCCACCCTGATGACAGCAGTGGTCTGGTCAGTGCCGGAGGCGTACCGCTGGCAGGTACAGGAGTGGAGGTCAATACACAGGCAGTGCCTGAGATCGATGTAACTTATATGTTGCATAAACACTGGGGTGTTGAAGTCATAGCCGGTATCGCAAAACATAATGTCAGTTTCGAGACAGCCGCTCCGATTGCCGGTTTGACCGGTGGTTTTGATCTGTTTGATACATGGGTGCTGCCGCCGACGGTTACACTGCAATATCATTTTTTGCCAGATAACAAAATCCGGCCATATTTAGGTTTTGGGGTAAATTACACGGCTTTCCTTGGGGACGACACGCAACGTCAGAACTGGAGGCATTGGTAGGGCCAGTTGATGTTGATACCGATCATTCCTGGGGCCTGGCCGGGCAGGTTGGTGTGGATATTGATTTTAAAGATAACTGGTTCTTTAATGTAGATGTTAAGTACATTGATATTGATACGACAGCTACACTGCAGACCATACCGCTGGGCAGACTCAGAGTGAATGTGGATGTAGATCCTTTCGTTTTTGGCGCAGGTTTAGGTTACCGTTTCTAGGGGAATGCACTAATCTCCTTGTCACCAGGGCCGGAGAATTTGTAAGATTATCGTATTTACAGATAAAATTACTGCATTTACAGAAAAATATAATAAATGTTATTTGAACATATCATCGGTTTTTTTCTGCATCCGTCTGAAGAGTGGGAGTCAGTGCGTGCCGGAAATATTCCATTCGGCCGGGTGGTATTTCACACCTTGTTGCTGGGTGCTATCCCGGTAGTCAGTGGTTATATCGGCACAACCCAGTTTGGCTGGCAGATAGGCGCTGCTGAAGCGATCAAACTGACCACCGGCAGTGCTGCGATCATCGCTGTACTTTACTATATCATCATTATCATGGCGGTGTTCTCTATGGGCTGGATGATACACTGGATGGGGCAGACCTATGGTGCCAGTCAACCCTTGACCCGTTGTCTGGTGCTCGCTACCTACATCCCGATCCCTTTATTTCTGGTTGGTATCACGCAGATTTATCCGGTCCTGTGGTTTAACCTGATCATTGGAATTCCTGCAGCAACTTATACTGTGTTCCTGCTTTATCTCGGCATTCCCGTCATGATGGAGATCCCGCCCGAACGTGGATTTTTATTTTCCAGTGCAGTCCTGGCCTTCGGGCTGGTCGGACTGGTCGGATTGCTCGCAGCAACTGTCATACTCTGGGGCTTTGGCCTGGGACCGGTATTCACCACCTGATAGATTATGTTTATGCAAGAATCAGAAACAACCTATAACTATAAAGTAGTCCGCCAGTTCGCCATCATGACGATCATCTGGGGTATTGTTGGCATGGCGGTGGGTGTTTTGATTGCCGCGCAGCTGGCCTGGCCGGTATTGAATTTTGATATCCCCTGGCTGACATTCAGTCGCTTGCGTCCATTACACACCAATGCCGTGATCTTTGCATTTGGTGGCAGTGCATTGTTTGCAACATCGTACTACATAGTACAACGTACCTGTCATGCCAGGTTGTGTGATGACAGGTTCGCGGCGTTTACATTCTGGGGCTGGCAGCTTGTTATCGTTGCAGCGGTAATCACATTGCCGCTGGGCTATACCTCTTCCAAGGAATATGCCGAACTTGAATGGCCAATCGATGTACTGATTACGGTGATATGGGTGGTTTATGCTTACGTCTTTTTTGGCACCATTGCCCGCCGTAAGGTGAAACATATTTATGTGGCCAACTGGTTTTTCGGCGCCTACATTATAACTGTTGCCCTGTTGCATGTGTTCAACAGCATGGCCATTCCGGTCAGTTTCATGAAATCCTATTCCATGTATGCCGGAGTGCAGGATGCGATGGTGCAATGGTGGTACGGGCATAATGCCGTCGGGTTTTTCCTCACAGCAGCGTTTCTCGGGATGATGTATTACTTTGTGCCGAAACAGGCAGAACGCCCTATCTATTCCTATCGCCTTTCCGTTGTGCATTTCTGGGCATTGATATTTGTTTACATCTGGGCAGGTCCACACCATCTTCATTACACGGCCCTGCCGGACTGGACACAATCACTGGGCATGGTGATGTCACTGATATTGCTGGCGCCCTCCTGGGGCGGGATGATCAACGGCCTGATGACATTGTCCGGTGCCTGGCAGAAACTGAGGACTGACCCGGTATTAAGATTCCTGATCGTGTCACTCTCATTCTATGGCATGTCAACATTCGAAGGTCCGATGATGTCCATTAAAACCGTCAATGCACTATCGCATTACACAGACTGGACTATTGGGCACGTGCATTCAGGTGCGCTGGGTTGGGTGGCCTTTATTACCATCGGCAGTATGTACTACCTCATACCGCGCCTTTATGGACGGGCAATCTACAGCGTAAAACTGATCGATGCCCATTTCTGGATCTCTACTGTTGGTATTGTGTTATACATCACTGCCATGTGGGTATCGGGGATCATGCAGGGATTGATGTGGCGTGCCATTCATCCTGATGGAACCCTGATTTACAGTTTTGTCGAATCAGTACAGGCCATGCACCCGTTTTATATTATCCGCACAGTAGGTGGCGCTTTCTTCCTGCTCGGTATGCTGATCATGGCCTATAACCTGTGGAAGACCATTGCGGGGGCCAAACCCGTCACTGCTACTATCCCCGTACCTGCAATGGCACATTGAGGACGGCAGATATGGCATCAGGTCACGAAAAAGTCGAAACAAACCTTCAATTAATGATGTTGTTGATATTTGTCGTGGTCAGCATCGGTGGTCTGGTGCAGATCCTGCCGTTGTTTTTTATGCAATCTACTACCGAGGCAGTGGAAGGGCTTGAACCTTATTCTGCATTACAACTTGCAGGCCGTGATATTTATGTCAGGGAAGGTTGTTATCTTTGTCATTCCCAGATGATCCGTCCGTTCCGGGCAGAGACCGAACGCTACGGGCATTATTCCGTGGCTGGTGAATTTGTCTATGATCGTCCGTTTCAATGGGGATCAAAGCGTACTGGACCGGATCTTGCCCGTGTTGGTGGCCGTTACAGTAATGAATGGCATGTGGTACATCTGATAAATCCACGCGATGTGGTCCCGGAATCCATCATGCCGGGTTATCCCTGGCTGGCAATAAATCCTCTGCGGACGGATGATATTAAACAAAAGATGCTTGTCCTGAAAAAACTGGGTGCACCTTATGGGGAAGAACAAATCCAGGAGGCGCCCAAAATGCTTGAAGGCAAGACCGAAATGGATGCAATGGTTGCCTATCTGCAGTTCCTCGGAACTGCGATCAAGACCAGGAGATGAACATGGATTTCGGTTTTTTACAGGGGTTATGGACCATCATTGTGATGATCTTTTTTTTGGGAGTTGTAGTCTGGGCCTGGAGCAAAAAACGTAAAAAAGAGTTTGATGAGGCGGCCATGATCCCGTTCAGGGAAGATAACGATGACATTATTAATGAGTAATA